>Ga0209640_10000034_pt1 | contig 72865 bp, 65 predicted proteins | sample RifCSP10_1_FD_184018 | JGI IMG/M metagenome (GOLD analysis project Ga0209640, IMG submission 184018) | Soil microbial communities from Rifle, Colorado - Rifle CSP2_sed 10_1 (SPAdes) (version 2) | ecosystem: Environmental > Terrestrial > Deep subsurface > Rock core/Sediment | place: Rifle...
AGGTCCCAAGGGTCCGGCTGTTCGCCGGTTAAAGTGGCACATGAGCTGGGTTCAGAACGTCGTGAGACAGTTCGGTCTGTATCCGTCGTGGGCGTTGGAGAGTTGAGGAATGCGGACTCTAGTACGAGAGGACCGAGTCGGACGATCCGCTCGTGTCCCGGCTGTCCCGCCAGGGGCATCGCCGGGTAGCGATGATCGGTGGCGATAACCGCTGAAAGCATCTAAGTGGGAAGCGCCTTCCAAGATGAACTCTCCCGGGGCCTTGAGCCCCCTGAAGGGCCGGAGGAGACTACTCCGTCGATAGGCCGCCCGTGGAAGCACCGCAAGGTGTTCCGAGCGCAGCGGTCCTAATCGCCCGTGCGGCTTGACTCACCCAAATTCGGGAACGCCATGTGCCAGTCACTAACGTTCCCTTCGCCAAATACAATCGATCATTCAAGTGTTCATTCCTCCACAATCCCGTTTCCCTCGGTTGTCACCAATTTCGCTGGCGACTGGAGCGTAGGGGCCACACCCGTTCCCATTCCGAACACGGTCGTTAAGCCCTACAGCGCCGATGGTACTCCGCTCGAGAGAGCGCGGGAGAGTAGGCCGTCGCCGGCACCCAATCGAACAGGCCTCCTGACCTAACGGTCGGGGGGCTCGTTCGCGTTCGGGCGCGATCTCCTATCCTCTTGGCAGAACAGGAAATGAGATGTGAGATGGGAGAATTGAGATAAACTGCCATGCCGATCATGTCGGAATCGATTGGGACAAACCTGGGCGAGGAGTTGCCTGCCGATTCAGATTTGATCGGATGGCAGTGTGTCTCACCTCTCACATCTACCATCTCACATCTTGAAGTCAGGTTTCGTCGCCGTCGCCGGCAAACCTAACGTCGGCAAATCGACCCTTCTCAATCGGCTGGTCGGCCAGAAACTGGCCATCACCAGCCCGCGGGCGCAGTCCACGCGTGATCGCGTCACGGGGATCCTCACATCCGACGATACCCAGATCGTGCTGGTCGACACCCCGGGACTTCTTGAGCCCACGGTCGCCCTGCAGCATGTCATGCGCGCCACCGCGCTCCAGGCGCTACGCGATGCCGACGTGATTCTCTACCTCGTCGATGCCTCCGAGCGCCAGCCGGAGTCCCTGGCTGAGCTGACGGGCATGAGCGCGCCACCTCGCGCGCCAATCCTGCTAGCCCGCACAAAGGCTGACCTGCTCACCGCCGAGCAGCGGGAGGAACTCCGGCTCCGGGCCTCGCCTGCCGAGGTTCTGGTCTCAGCGGTCACCGGCGAAGGGATGGAGGAGCTGCGGAGCCGCCTGACCTCACTCCTGCCTGAAGGGCCGTTCCTCTACCCCGACGATGACATCAGCACCCAGCACCTGCGCTTCTTTGCCTCGGAACTCATCCGCGAGACGACGCTCGAGCAGCTCGATGACGAAGTGCCACACGCCATTGCCTGCACGATAGAGGAGTTCCGTGAGGATCGAAGTCCGGTGTACATTCGGGCGGTCATCTACGTCGAACGTGAAAGCCAGAAGCGGATCGTGATCGGACATGGTGGTGCGCGTATCAGGGAGATCGGGCGCGCGGCACGTCTGAAGATCGAGGACCTGCTCTCCTCGCCCGTCTTCCTCGACCTGTGGGTCAAGGTCCTGCCCAACTGGCGCCGAGATCAGGACGCTCTCAGGAGACTGGGGTACACACTGCCGGAGGTTCCGGGGTCATGACGCTGTCCGAACAGCTTCTCGCGATTCTGGTCTGCCCGAAATGCAAGGGCGAGCTCGAGTATCGACCGGCGGAGTCGAGAATCATCTGCCAGACATGCCGGCTCAGCTATCCGGTGCGTGATGACATCCCGATCATGCTCATTGATGAAGCGACTCCGCTGTAGGGTGGTCCTCGCGCCGGTCTTCCTGCTCGGAGCAACAACGCTCCCGGCGCAAGGCAGCATAGGGAGTGAGGGAGGTGCGTTCCTGCTGCGCCCGGTTGGTGCCCGCGCGGTCGGCCTCGGCCAGGCGGTCGTCGCGAGGCGCGACGGATCTGAAGGGCTGTGGTGGAATCCGGCCGCACTCGCCGGAGCCACGCGGCGCGAAATGTCGATTCACCACTCACAGGATTTCTTCGCCACGGGCGATGCGCTCACTCTCATCGTGCCGTCGACACTTCTCGGCGTGTTCGCGATTGCCGCCGATCTCCAGAACTTCGGTGAACAGGAGAACACCACTGATCCCACCGTCCCGCCGACGGGAACCGTCCTCACGCGATCCTTCGTGCTGACCGCCTCTTACGCGGCGCCGATCGGTGATCGTGCCGCAACTGGCCTGGCCTTCAAGGTCGTGCAGATGCGCGTCGATTGTACGGGCCCCTGCGATTTCCCTAACGAGGTCGCCCAAACGTTCGCGATCGATGCCGGGGCGCAGCTCGAGGTCGGTGGATCACGGCGCGTTGTGCTTGGCGCCAGCGTCCGGAACATGGGCCTCCCGCTGCAGGTCCAGGACAGCCCGCAAGCGGATCCACTTCCAACGCGGGTTCAACTGGGTCTGCTGTACCGCTATCCCCTGCCGGAACGCTATGCCGCGGATGCTGAGCTCAACGTCTCGGTCGACGTGATCGATGGCCTTCACATCGACAATCCGTTGCCGCGAGTCGGAGCGGAGTTCGTCTGGCAGAAGCGAGCCTACCTGCGCGGTGGCTATGTTTTCGATTCCGCCGAGTCGAAAGCCGGAGGGCCAACCCTGGGGTTGGGCTTCTCGCGAAACAACCTCGTGCTCGACCTGGCGAGGGTTTTTACCGGCTTTTCCGCAGACGCCGGGCAGGCACCGACATTCCTCTCCGTTCGCTTCGCGTTCTAGGAATGGCCCGCGCTCTCGCGTGGTGGCTGGTGGTCGCCTCGGTCGCCAGCCCGCTCCACGCGCAGCAACGCTCCGCCGTGGCTGCAGTACCGCCTCGTCATTCCGATCGTTGCAGCCAGAACACGATGGGTTTCCGCGCCTTCTGCGAAGGCGGTGCGTCGATGCCCGCCGTGGACGCCGGCGCCACGGCCTGGTCGATCGCCGCCTCGGCGATTCTTCCGGGGAGCGGTCAGGCGATCCTCGGCGCCAATCGCGCGCTGCCCTATCTCGCGGTCGAGGCTTTCGCGTGGACGTCGTACGTCATGCATTCGGTTGAGTATCGACGCGATCGCGATGGTTACCGCGGCCTGGCATCACGTGTGGCGCGGGCTGCCTTCTCCACGGTGAGGCCGCACGGCAACTTTGAGTACTACGAACGGATGACGCACTATCCAGAGGCCGGGCGCTATGACCTGGTGACTGGCGGCGGCATCGAACCGGAGACCGACAGCACGACTTACAACGGGGCGATGTGGCTTCTGGCGCGACGCACGTATTGGGCGGATCCATCGATTCCCCCGGATACGTCATCCGGCGAGTGGAAGCGGGCCGTGGCCTTCTATCGAGCGCGGGCGTACGATCAACTCTACCGGTGGTCGTGGACAAACGCGCCGCTCGAATATTCCGCATTCATTGACTTGATCCGCGAGAGCAACGATGCAAATCGGCGCGCGCTTCAGGACCTTGGCCTCATCATCGCGAACCACGTGTTGAGCACCGTCGATGCGTATATCACCGTGCGACTGCGCCGCCAGGCCGACGCCCAGGGATTTGCGCTCGAAGGATCCATACCCCTCGCTCGATTTGCATCAAAGGGCAAGAGCACAACGCGCTGAGAAAACCACCAGCGACAACGGCTCATCTGACGCATGAAGTCAGCGGTATATCATATTGACATAAAGTGATTTAGCGCGCACGTGCCAAGTACTTTCATCGCCCTCGTTCTGACGAGCTCCGAGCGGCCGCTTATCCCGTCCGTCGATGCCTGGCTGGGCGAAGCGGGTCTTTCCAGTTCCGTCGTGAAGTCCGTCGACGAACTCCTTTCGCGCTGCCTGCGCGGCCGCCCACGGGTCGTCCTGGTGGACGCCCGCTCGAACATGTCACAAGCGGAGGAGGCCTGCGGGCGGATCAAGGCTGACTCGTACTCCGCCGTCGTTCCCACCATCGTGGTTTGTGAGCCGGGGAACGGCGACATGGAGCGATGTTTCACGGCTGGCGCCGACGAAGTCGTGACGGAGTTGACGCCGGGAGCCGAGGCGCGAAGCCGATTGAGGGCAGCCCTCTCACGCTCGGACCGGGACATACACGTTCACCCGTCCACCAGGCTTCCCGGCACCGATATCATCGAGACATGCATCACCAGACAATTGGCCAAAAACGAACAATTTGCGGTTGCCTACGCCGACCTGGATCACTTCAAGGAGTTCAACGATCGCTACGGCTATCACGAAGGGGACCGTGTGATCCGCGTGCTGGCTCGTATACTGCACGACGTCGTGAAAGGGCTGTGCGGTGAAGGGGGGTTCGTCGGTCACATCGGCGGCGACGACTTCATCTTCATCATTCCTGCTGGTGCGGTTCAGTCCGTTTGCGCCGAGATTATAGGAGTGTTCGACCTGCTGGTGCCGTTTCAGTATTCGGAATCGGATCGCAGAGCGGGCTACTTCTTCGGCAAGGACCGTCGAGGACAACTCCACAGGGTGCCTCTCATGACCCTCTCCATTGGTGTGGTGACAAATGAGCGCAGACCCTTCACGTCGCCCGCGCAGGTCAGCGAGCTGGCGACCGAAATGAAGGCGTACGCGAAGTCGCTCCCAGGGTCGGTCTTCTCCGTTGACCGGCGCACGGAGGCATTCACTCCGGTCCAGCCGCGGGCCGGCCTGCAGACGCCACCCAGCCTGCGATTCCAATGAACGTATCCTGTCCTGAGTGCCGTTCGGTTTTCCGGCTGGATCCCGCCAAGATCACCAGTGTGTCGATGCGGGCACGCTGCTCGGTTTGCGGAGGGCTCATTCCGGTTGGTGCAGCTGTGAACTGGGGGGACGATCTGCAGGTCTCGCCGTCTACTTCCGCCGCGCCAGCTCTTGGCACCACACCGAAAGGTGTGAAGCCCATTCTCTCCCGCACGAAGACACCGGCGTCAGCGACAGCGTCCACTGCCTGGCCGCCTCCGGTCCCGCATTCCCGGACCGCACCACCGCCGCGTGCCGCGGCCGCACCGTCGTCAAACGTCGCTCCCGTTCCACCCCGCCCGGTCGAACCGTCAGCGCAGCCGCGCCATCGGACACCTCCGTTCTCACCAAGGCACGCGCCGGCGATTCGCAAGGAGGAGCCGCCCCGAGTCGCCTCAGATCGAACGGCACCATCAGGCACTCGCGCACCTGCTCCGGATAGGAATGCCCCATCACCGATAGCCGCGTCGTTCGGCGCCCCCCTCACGCCTCCGCCGCGGTCAGCGATTCCCGAGCCGCCTGCGCCGCCGACAGGGACCGCGACCCCACCAGCGTTCACGACCACTGCCAGCGTGTCGGCCGCGTTATCCACGCCATCGACGCCGGCGCGCGCACCCGCGGTGGTACAGAGAAAGCCGATCAACCCGTTCCTGGCAAATGATCCGAACCAGAAGGCGCGGCGTCTGGCCCGTGCGCTGGTCTCCGACATGGTGGCCTACCATCCCTCGAAGCGCGATGAGGGCCTTCAGGCGGGCACGCTGAAGCAGTTGTTCCGCGACGAGATCAAGAAGAGCTACGAGGAGTATATCGAGCAGGTCGGACGTGAGTTCGCCGAGTCCACGATGCATTTCCAGGAAGCGCTGAACGACGTGCTGGCGGGGGGTCGCAAGGTCTTCTAGTGCCGTTCCAGGTTGCTCACCCAGTGCACCGTTCCAGACTACTGACACCATGCCACCGTGGAAGAACCTGGAACGGCACTAGCGGGGTGGATGCACGCTTCACTTCCCGCTATACTGCGGTCATCATCACGCACGCACTTGCCGACGAGCCGTTTCCCCTTCGCGGGAGAACGGCTCTTCGCACACCCGGAGACAGGGAATCCCATGGCAGAATCGGAGCGCGCCCGTTCGCTGAATGAGTTGAGCGAGCGACTCGAGGAGCTCAGGAGGCATCTTTGACCTTGCGCGATTGCGCGAGGAGCAGGGGCGTCTCGACGGGCAAATGGCGGATGCCTCGTTCTGGGGGAACCAGGAAAACGCCCGTGTCGTGGTGCAGCGGGTCAAGGAACTGAAGGGGTGGATTGAACCTTTCGATCGTCTGGCCGAGCGCATCAAGAGCTCGCGCGAGCTGGACGAGCTGCTCGCGGCGGAGCCTGACGCGTCGGTCGCCGCCGAGCTGGATGCGGAGGCCGGAACGCTGGCAGCGGATGTTCGCGCCTTCGAGCTGCGTTCGCTGCTGCGCGGCCCTGACGACTGGCGCAGCGCGCAGATCGAGATTGCGGCCGGCGCAGGCGGCACCGAGGCAATGGACTGGTCCGAGATGCTCATGCGCATGTACACGCGCTGGGCGGAGCGCCACGGCTACAAGGTCGAGATTCTCGACATGAGCGAGGGGGAAGAAGCCGGCATCAAGGGCGTGGTGCTCGAGATCAGCGGACAATACGCCTACGGATTCCTGCGCACCGAAACCGGCGTGCACCGGCTCGTGCGGATCTCACCGTTCGACTCCAACGCGCGGCGGCACACGTCGTTCGCGCAGGTCTTCGTGTACCCGGTGGTGGATCAGGAGATCAACATCGAGATCCGGGACGAGGACATCAGGATGGACGTCTTCCGCGCCAGCGGAGCGGGGGGCCAGCACGTGAACAAGACGAGTTCCGCCGTCAGGCTGACGCACATCCCCACCGGAATCGTTGTCTCGTCGCAGCAGGAGCGGTCGCAGTTCAAGAACAAGGGAACCGCGATGAAGCAGCTCAAGAACAGGCTCTATCAGCTGGAAGCAGAAAAACAGGCCGCCGCCAAGGCGAAGCTTGATGCGACGAAGGCGGACAACACGTTCGGCAGCCAGATTCGCAGCTACGTCTTCCAGCCGTACACGATGGTGAACGATCATCGGACGGAGTTGAAGATTCCCGACGTGCAGCGCGTCATGGACGGCGACATCGACGAGTTCATCGAAGCGTACCTGAAGCGATTCGGCGCGGGCGGCGCGGAGGCGGCGTGAGCGAAGACGTCAACTTTGTCATGAAGGCCAGGCGCGAGAAGCTCGCCGAACTCGCCGCCGCCGGCATAGCACCCTTCGCGTATGCCTTCGAGCCCACGCACGACGCGTCCGCGGCGCTGCGGGCGCTTCCGCAGGGCGTGGAGCAGGGGGGCGTCGTTCGCCTCGCGGGCCGATTGGTCGCCTGGCGCCCGCATGGGAAGACAGTCTTCGGGCACCTGGCCGATCAATGGTCGCGGATCCAGCTGTACTTCCGGCGCGATGATCTTGGCGAGGAAGTATTCCGGCTGGTCGACCTGCTCGACCTTGGTGACGTGATTGGTGTCTCCGGCCCCCTGTTCAGGACGCGAACCGGTGAGACCACCGTGCGTGTCGAGGCCGTGACGCTCCTGGCCAAGTCGCTTCGTCCGCTGCCCTTCGGCAAGGAAGAACGTCAGGATGGGCGACTCGTCAGGCACTCCGGCTTCGCCGATCCCGAGCAGCGGTACCGCCAGCGCTACGCCGACCTGGCCGTGCACCCGGAGGTGCGGAGGCGATTCGTCGCCCGCGCCCGCATGATCTCGGGTATCCGGCGCTACCTCGACGGCCTCGGCTACCTGGAGGTCGAAACGCCTGTGCTGCAGCTCCAGTACGGTGGAGCGGCGGCGCGTCCCTTTCTGACGCACCATAACGCGCTGGACATGCCGCTGTACCTGCGCATTGCCGACGAGTTGTATCTCAAACGATTGGTGGTGGGCGGACTGGACCGGGTGTACGAGATCGGGCACGACTTCAGGAACGAGGGGATCGACCGGACGCACAATCCGGAATTCACGATGCTCGAGTTCTACGAGGCCTATGCCGATTACACCGTGATGATGAATCGCGTGGAGGAGCTTCTGGTCGCGGCGTCGACCGCCGTGAGTGAAGTCCTTCGCGTCGATGGAATCCCGGCCGAGGAGCGCCTGATGCTGCCTGACGAGGAGCTGGTCTCGCCCGTCGTGCTTCATCCGCCGTTTCCCCGGATCGAATGGGTGCCCTCGCTCAACGCGGCAGCGGGAACCGACGTGATGTCTCTCGATCAGCCGTCGCTTCGCCATCTCGGCGAACGGGTCGGTGTGAACGCGGTGGCCACCCTGAGCCGGCCCAAGCTGCTGGATGAGATCTTCCAGGCGCTGGTGGAAGGCAAGATCGACTCGCCTACCTTCGTGCTCGACTATCCGAAGGAGCTGTCACCTCTCGCCAAGCCCAAGCGCGGGAATCCGGAGTTGACCGAGCGCTTCGAGCTGTTTGCCAATGGCAAGGAGGTGGCAAACGCCTTCAGCGAACTGAACGACCCGATCGACCAGCGAGCTCGACTGGAGGCCCAGGCCCGCCTGAAGGCTGCCGGGGACGAAGAGGCTGTCGGCGTGGACGAGGACTACCTTCGTGCCATGGAGTACGGCATGCCGCCGATGGGTGGTGTAGGCATAGGCGTGGACCGGCTTTTCATGTACCTCACGGCTGCCGCCAACATCCGTGATGTGATCCTTTTCCCGACCATGAGGCCTGAATGATGCGATCGCTCGAAATGGCCATCGCGATGCGATACCTGCGCGCGCGCCGCGGATCGCGCCTTCTCTCATTCATCAGCCTGATCGCGATCGGTGGAGTCGTAGTCGGTGTGAGCGCCCTCATTGTCGTGATGGCGGTGATGAACGGGCTCCAAAGGGATCTTCGCGAGAAGATCCTCATTGGAAGCCCTGATCTGCGGCTGCTGACGTTCGGCACCGAAATGAGTATGCCGGACTGGCAGCCGACGCTGGATCGAGTCAAGCGGACCGAGGGCGTCGTGGCGGTGGCGCCGTGGGTGCACACGAAGGGACTGGTGCGCTCAGGGCCGAACCTGCCGGACATGGCATTCATCTCGGGCATCCAACCTCAGGGCCGCGGCGTCGCCGAGGTCACCGCCATCCGCCACCACGCCGTGCAGGGTGACTTCAGGTTCGCGTCATCCGATGGACTGACGCGTGGTGTCGTAGTGGGTGATCTCCTCGCGGCGAGGCTCGGAGTGGTACTGGGCGACTCGCTCACGCTCATGACGGCGTCGCCGAAGGACATCTCGGCGTCCACCGGACAGGTGATCCCGCTGACCATGGACTTCCAGGTCACGGGTATCTTCCAGACCGGGATGTACGAGTACGACGACAACTACGTGTTCATCGCCATCGACGCGGCGCGTGAGCTCGCGCGCCTCGGCGACGCGGTCACCGGGCTCGAGGTGAGGACGAGCAACCGGTGGGTTGCCTCGGACGTGGGCGCGCGGCTCGAGCAGGAACTCGGCTATCCCTACCGCGCCGTCGACTGGCAGGAGCAGAACAGCTCACTGTTCCAGGCCCTCAAGCTCGAGAAACTCGGGATGGGCTTCATCCTCGGGCTCATCATCCTCGTGGCCGCGTTCAACATCGTGAGCAACCTGACGATGGTGGTGGCCGACAAGACGCGGGAGATCGGCATCCTGAAGGCAATGGGGATGCGATCAGCCTCGATCAAGCAGATCTTCTTCCTCCAGGGACTGACCATCGGCCTGGTCGGGACGGCGTTAGGTGTCGCGCTCGGGCTCGTGGTGTCGACGCTCATTGGAGCCCGGAAGCTCATCCCGCTCGATCCGCAGATCTACTTCATCGATCACCTGCCGGCGTTCAATGAAGTCTCTGACGTGTTGTTGACGATCGCGGCAAGTATCCTGATCGCCGCGCTGGCAACGGTCTATCCGGCGAAGCTGGCGGCGGGGCTCTATCCGCTGGAGGCCATCCGTCATGAGTAGGTACGGTAACGCCGACGCGGCAGTCAGGGTCGATCCGGAGAGGTCGTGGCCCGTGGAACGCTCGCGCGTCCCATTGGGAGAGGCTGGAGCAGCAGGCAGAGGGAGGGACGCCTCATGAGTGTCCTGATAGCGCGCGATCTGGTAAAGTCGTTTCGCGGAGGTGACGGTGGAGTCGTCCCCGTCCTGAACGGCGTCAACCTGACCGTGGCGCGTGGCGAAATGATCGCCGTGGTGGGAGCCAGCGGCGCCGGCAAGAGTACGCTCCTGCACGTCATCGGGGCGCTGGAACGCCCTGACCGCGGTGAAGTCGTGATCGGAGGACAGTCGCTGTCCAATCGGACGGACGATGACCTGGCCGCCATCCGCAACCGCGCGGTCGGATTCGTGTTCCAGTTTCACCACCTGCTGCGGGAGTTCTCGGCGCTCGAGAACGTGATGATGCCTTTGCGCATTGCCGGACGCGATCCGGCGTCGGCGCGCGCCCGCGCACAGGAACTCCTGGCCCGCGTCGGACTCAGCCACCGCGTGGACCATCGGCCGGCGGAATTGTCAGGCGGCGAACAGCAGCGCACCGCCGTGGCTCGGGCGCTGGCCCTCGATCCCGCGATCTTCCTGGCCGACGAACCGTCGGGCAATCTGGATCACGCGAATGCGGAAATGCTCCATGATCTCCTGGCCTCACTCGCCCGCGACCTCGAGATCTCGATGGTGGTCGTCACCCACAATCGATCACTGGCCAGGCGGGCCGATCGCGTCCTTCACCTGGAAGACGGTGTATTACGGGAAGCTGACGTTCAGGGGGTAGTTGGCTGATGCTTTGCGATGTGTGCAAGGAACGCGATGCGACGGTAACCCTCACCCACGCGGTGAAGGGCGAGGTGAACGTGCTGCATCTGTGCCAGCGGTGCGCGGCCGACCGTGGCATCGAGACGTCCGTTACGACGCCTCTCAAGAACATGATCGCCGACTACCTTCCGGCGGTGCAGGCTCAAGCCGTCGCCGCGCAGGTCGAATCGCTGCGATGCGCGTTCTGCGGCATGACGCTGGCGGACTTTCGCGAATCGGGACGTCTGGGGTGCGCGAGCTGCTATACGACGTTTGACCAGAGCCTGCGGGCGCTGCTGCGCCGTGTGCATGGCAACGCCCGGCACGTCGGCCACCAGTATGAGGCGCCACCGCCTGACTTGCTGCATGAAGTCACCGCGCTGGGCGAATTGCGGGATCGCCTGCGCCGGGCGATCGCGCAGGAAGAGTTCGAACAGGCGGCTCAGCTTCGCGACCAGATCAGGGGGATGGAGTGATGTTCGATCTCTCGCTGCTTCCTGACGGCGGGTTGGGGTGGCTGGACGCGTCCGGCGACCAGGCGGACGTGGTCCTCAGCACGCGTGTCCGGCTGGCGCGAAACGTCGAGGGCTACGCCTTCACGGGTCGTTCACGCGAAGGCGAGCGCCTCAGGATTCTGTCCCAGCTCCGCGACGCGGTGCCGGCCGTGCCGTCGTTAAGCGGCGGCGTGATGGTTCGAGTCGACGAGCTGGATTCGGACGATCGGCGGCTGCTGCACGAGCGGCATGTGATCAGTCGGGAGTTGGCTGGCCTCGAGACCTCGTCAGGCGCGCGCGGCGGCGCCGCCGTTTACGTGGGTGACGGGGTAGGCGTCATGATCAACGAAGAGGATCATCTGCGCCTTCAGGCCGTCCGGTCGGGGTTTGCGCTCGAACCGGCGCTGGCGGCGATAACACTGCTTGACGAGGAACTTGGGCGCAGGGTTCCGTACTCGTTTCACAAGGAGTTCGGGTACCTCACGGCGTGTCCGACGAATACGGGCACCGGCATGCGGGCGTCGGTGCTGATTCACTTGCCGGGTCTGGTGTTGACAAAGGAGATCCCGAAGGTCCTGGTAGGGTTGCAGCAAATGGGGTTGACGTACCGCGGTCTGTACGGCGAAGGCAGTGAAGTATTGGGCAGTTTCTTCCAGATCTCCAACCAGACGACCCTGGGTCGTTCCGAGGAGGAGCTGGTTGACCACCTCTCGAACGTCGTGCGCCATGTCATTCAGCGCGAACAGGAAGCGCGGCGAGTGCTGTGGCGTGACGCTGGCTATATTATCGAGGACAAGCTGTGGCGCGCGTACGGCACCTTGCGGTTTGCGCGCAGTCTCACGTTCGATGAGGCGATGAGCCTTCTCAGCGGCGTGCGGCTGGCGGCAGGTCTGCAACTGGTCACGGGACTCAGTGTATACACGCTCAACAAGCTCCTGATATTCAGCCAGCCTGCGCACCTTGCCTGGGCGGAAGGACGCGAGCTGACGGATGCCGAGGCCGACATCGCGAGAGCACGGTTTGTGCGACAAGCCCTGGCTGACGAGGTGGGTCCGGTCCAGTGACGGCCCGGAATGCGTTGAGGGATTATGAACGGCTACAACTTTACCGAGCGGGTTCGAAAGGTCCTCCAGATGGCGCGGGAGGAGGCCCAGCGGCTCCACCACGAATACGTGGGAACGGAGCACGTCCTGCTTGGCCTCATACGCGAAGGTGAGGGCGTCGCGGCCGCGGTCCTCCAGAACCTGAACGTCGATCTCGACGAAGTGCAGCAGAAGATCGAGGAGACGGTCAAGAAGGGGAAAGCGGTTCAGGCGACGGGCCCCGACCTCCCGTATACGTCGCGGGCGAAGAAAGTCCTCGAACTCGCCATGAGCGAGGCGCGCGAACTCAATCACAGCTATGTGGGCACCGAGCATCTGCTGCTCGGGCTTCTGCGCGAAGAGAAGGGCATTGCGGCGCAGGTGCTGACCGAAGCGGGCGTCAACCTCGACGCGGCGCGGACGGAAACGCTGCGCCTCCTGGGCACCGAGATGCCCCAGCAGGGCGGAGCGGCACCGCAGGCAGCAGGTCAGTCACCACCGGCGGCGGCGCCCAAGACGGACAAGAAGTCCAAGACACCGGCGCTCGATCATTTCTGCCGCGACCTGACCCAGCTCGCCGCCGAATCACAGCTCGATCCCACCATCGGCCGCCAGAAGGAGATCGAGCGGGTGATGGAGATCCTGACCCGCCGGAAGAAGAACAATCCGGTTCTCATCGGTGAGCCGGGCGTTGGCAAGACCGCCATCGTCGAAGGCCTGGCGCAACTGATCGCCACCGGCGAATGCCCGGACGCGTTACGAGATCATCGCGTCCTGTCGCTCGACATGGCGGCCGTCATCGCCGGCACGAAGTATCGCGGTCAGTTCGAAGAGCGCCTCAAGGCCGTGATGAACGAGATCGCGCAAAACAAGCAGGTCATTCTGTTCATCGACGAACTGCACACGCTCGTCGGCGCGGGAGCGGCGGAAGGCGCGATCGACGCCAGCAACATGCTGAAGCCCGCGCTGGCACGCGGCGAGCTGCAGTGCGTTGGCGCGTCGACGCTCAACGAGTATCGCAAGTACATCGAGAAGGACGGCGCATTGGAGCGCCGTTTTCAGACTGTCATCGTCGACCCGCCCTCCATTGAGGAGACGGTTGCGATTCTTCGAGGACTCAGGAAGAAGTACGAGGACCATCACCGCATCGAGATCCCCGACGAGACGCTGGTCGCTGCCGCCAAGCTCTCGGAGCGCTACATCACGGACCGCTTCCTGCCTGACAAGGCGATCGACGTGATCGACGAAGCGGGGGCGCGGGCACGGCTGGCCGCGCAGGCGCCGCCGCCGGAAGTCGCGCAGTTGAAGGAGGAGCTCGAGAAGGTCAGCGGCGAGAAGGAAGCCGCCGTGCGCGATCAGAACTTCGAGCGCGCCGCGTCGCTGCGTGACAGCGAGCGGGTGCTGCAAGGCGATATCCGCAAGAAGCAGGAGGAATGGGAGAAGCGGCGCCAGTCACACCGGCCGTCGATCTCCGAGGAGAACGTGGCGTTCATCGTGAGCCGGTGGACGGGCATTCCGGTCACTCGCTTGCGTGAGGCGGAGACGGCTCGCCTGTTGCGAATGGAAGAGGAGTTGCATCAGGCGGTTGTAGCGCAGGAAGAGGCCATCCGCTCGATCGCGCGCTCCATCCGCCGGAGTCGCGCCGGGCTCAAGGATCCCAAGCGGCCTATCGGCTCGTTCATCTTCTGCGGACCAACGGGCGTCGGAAAGACGGAATTGGCTCGCGCATTGGCCAAGTTCCTGTTCGCCGATCCACAGGCGCTCATTCGCGTCGATATGAGCGAGTACATGGAGAAGTTCTCCGTGTCGCGCCTGATCGGAGCGCCCCCGGGCTACGTCGGCTACGAGGATTCGGGCACGCTGACGAAGGCCGTGCGCCGGAAGCCATACAGCGTCGTCCTGCTCGACGAAATCGAGAAGGCCCACCCGGATGTTTTCAACATCCTCCTGCAGGTCCTCGATGAGGGACACCTGACCGACAATTACGGGCGCGTGATCGATTTCAAGAACACGGTCGTGATCATGACGTCCAATGTGGGCGCCAGGGACATCGCGAAGGGCAAGTCGCTCGGCTTCACCGCGCCGGACTTCAAGGCCAGCTTCGAGCGGATGGCCGAGAAGGTGAAAGAGGAATTGCAGCACGTCTTCAATCCCGAATTCCTCAATCGCGTCGACGACATCATCGTCTTCCATCCGCTGCAGCGCGATCACATCCGCCAGATCGTCGCGATCCTCCTGCAGGAAGTTCGGAAGCGCCTGGCCGAAGAGGAGCTCTCCGTGCGCCTCAGCGAGCCCGCCACCGACTTCCTCGTGGAGCATGGATTCGACGAGCAGTACGGCGCGCGTCCGCTGAAGCGTGCCATTCAGCGTTACGTCGAAGACCCGCTCAGCGAGAAGATTCTGGTCGCCGAATTTTCCAAGGGCGACGAAATCGAGATCGACGTGGCGCCTGACGGGACCAAGCTGGAGTTCCGGGTCCTGTCGCCCAGTCCCAACGCGTAAGCCCTCAACGGGCACGGCGTGTCGAACAAACTGGCCGGGGTTCTGAACCCGGCCGGTTTCGTTTGTGTATATTAGCCGCCATGCTTCGCAAAGCCTTCTCGCTCTTGCTTTTCACCGTGGTCCCTGGCGTCCTGTCGGCCCAGGACCTGTCGGCGGGCAGGTGCACGACTCCGGATTCGATTGCCGTTCGGGGCAACCGTCGCGTGGACGTTGGAACGATCGTCTCGACGACCTCCCTGGTGCCGGGAACCCAGCTCAACTACCGGATCCTGCAAAGGGCAATCCGCGATCTCTACGAAACGGGAAACTTCGAAACGGTCAATTTGACCTGTGACGTGGCCGGCACGCCCGAACGCGCGCTGCTCACCTTCAACGTGGTCGAGCGCCCGATCCTCGAAGCCGTGCAGGTTCGTGGGGTCGAGCGGCTTGGCGAGCGTCAGATTCGCGATCTCGCCGAACTGCCAGCGGCGCGACCAATCGATCCCGCCGCGGTCTCCCGCGCGATCTACAAGATCGATTCGACATATGAAAAGGCGGGTTACTACCTCGCCCGTGTTCGAGCCGAGTCCACGGTGGTATCTGAGGACAGAATCGGCATCACCTTCGTCGTCGAGGAAGGCCGTCGCCTGGCGCTCTCCGGTCTACGCGTGAACGGCAACACGCACGTCCCCGCCGATGACATAGCAGGCGCGATGAAGACGCGACCCGAGGGTTTCTGGTTCTTCCGGAACGGCGAGATCAACGACGACGAATATGCAGCGGACCTGTCCGAACGTATTCCGGCGCTCTACGCCAGTCGCGGATTCATCGACTTTCGCATCGCGAAGGACACCCTGCACATCGATCGCGAGCATGGGAAAGCGCTCCTGGAACTGACGGTCGAAGAAGGCCCGCAGTACAAGGTCGGTGACTTCGAAGTCATCGGCGGCCGCCATTACTCCGACGAGGAAATCCGGAACTACTATCCGTTCACCAACACCTCGCGGCCGCTGTCGTCGCGCGTTACGGGCTTTCTCCTCCGGCGCACTCCAATTCCGCAGGACGTCTTCGACCAGGCGACCTGGGAAGACGCTACGAGCCAGGTTCGGCAGGCGTATGCGAACGACGGCTACATCTATTCACAGGTGCAGCCTGTCGTGGAGAGACGAGTCACGCCGGACAGCGTTCACTACGTCGACCTGCGATGGGAAGTCGAGGAAGGATCGCCGGCGATCATCAACCGCATCGAGATCGTGGGCAATGACTACACGACCGAGATGTGCATCCGCGACCAGCTGGTGATTCTGCCCGGCGACGTGTTCAACCAGCAGCGGCTGATCCAGAGTTGGCAGAGTATCGGGAACCTCGGATTCTTCGAAATGCCGGTTCCTCCGCCTGACACGCGGCGCGTCAACGAGCAGGGCGACATCGATTTGATCTTCCGCGTGAAGGAGAAGCGGACGGGTAACGTCAACTTCGGTGCGTCGATGGGGCAGGGCACCGGCTTTGGCGGTTTCATCGGACTCGACCAGCCGAACCTGTTCGGCCTGTGCAAACGTGGCGCCTTGCAGTGGCAGTTCGGGCGTTACTTCAACGACTTCAACCTGACGTATTCGGATCCACGGGTGCGGCAGTCGATGGTGTCGGGATCGGTCACGTTGTATCGCACCATGGCCCGGTACTACATCGCTGACCTCGGGCGGAGCCTGCGGACGGGCGGCCAAGTGCAAATCGGCTTCCCGGTGCCGTTCGATCTCTGGACCCGCCTGTTCCTTTCCTATGCGGGCGAGGGTGTCCGGTTCGGGAGTTCAGGACTTCTTGGCCAGACACAGGCGCTCTACGGCAACAGTTCGTTCCGGTCTTCCATGGGGCTCACCCTGACCAGGGACACGCGGGTGGGCACACCATTCCCGACCGGCGGCGGCAGCCAGTCACTGAGCATGTCACTTACCGGCGGGCCGCTCGGCGGAACGTCTTCATTCCAGCGGTACACCACCGAGACCAGCGCCTACGTCCCCATCGGTCAGATCGGGGGTACAAAGCCCGGTCAGCAGCCGATGGTGTTCGTGGCAGGGCTGTCGACTCGTGGCGGCGCAGTATTCGGCAGCACGGGACCGTTCTTCTTCAGTCAGGAGTTCGCCCTCGGGGGCGTCCAGTACGGCGAGCGCCTGCGCGGCTATGAGGAGTTTTCCATCACGCCTGATGGCTATCTGATCGGCACGAGCACGTACAACGCTCAGCGGTCATCGTTCGGGAAGGCGTTCTTTTCGACGACGGCCGAAATCGGGTTGCGGATGAACCAAAGCCTGTATGTGAACAGCTTCTTTGAGGCCGGAAACGTCTGGCGGCGGGCACGGGAGATCGACCCGACAAGGCTCTTCCGCAGCCTGGGACTGGGGGCTTCGGTCATTACTCCGTTCGGCCCACTAGGCCTCGACTATGCCTACGGGCTGGATCGCCTCGACATCACGGGAAGACGGGCGCCCAAGTGGCAATTACATTTCAGGTTTGGTCAGATCTTCTAGCGTTGCCCCCGGCCAACCCGGGGTGCAAAAGGGGGCGGGTGTTCCAGTTAGCAGCCCGTCATCCACAAGGAGCAGAAATGGCAAAATCAATCAAGGTCGCTATCCTGGGCGCGCTGCTATTACCGGCGGCGGGACTCGTTGGAGCGCAGACTCCAGCGCAGTCGCCGGCGCCCAAGTTCGCCTTCGTTGACTCCCGCGTCATCCTTCAGAGGGCGCCGGGGTCAGCGGCAATCCAGGCACAGATCACGAAAGAGCGGTCGGATGCGCAGGCCTCCGTCACCAAGATGCAGGACTCCCTGCGCGCCATGTACGACGCGTACCTGAAGGAGCAGCCGACGCTGACCGCGGCGCAGAAGGAGCAACGGGAGAAGACGCTCCAGCAGCGGAATGCCGACTTTGACCAGCGCGTGGGTCAGCTCGACCAGGATATGCAGAAGCGGCAGTTCGATCTCATCCAGCCGATGATGGCGCAGATTCGTGAAGTGCTGGACGCCATCCGTAATGAGGATTCGTACACGTTCATCTTCGATGTCGGCAACGACCCAGGCCTCATCGTGGCCGCGGACAAGAATCTCGACATCACCGAGCGCGTGATCTCGAGGCTGAAGCCAGTCTCGGTCAACGTGACGCGCACCGATTCCACCAAGGCGCCCGGCGCGACAAAGCCGGCCCCGGCCGGCATTACCAAGCCCCCGATAAAGCCGCCGACGCGGTGAGCGCAGCAGGCGAGAATATCGGCTCGAACAGCAGCGGTGAGGGTGTTCGCACTCTCACCGCTGCGGACATTGCGGCGGCCGCGGGCGGCGAACTACGCGGCGATCCGGATGTTAGGGTGGGCTCCGTTGCTCCGCTGCATCGTGCCGGACGCGGGGACGTGACGTTCCTGGCCACGCCGCGATACGCGCCGTTGCTGGCCGAGCGGAGTCCTGGGGTCCTGCTGGTCACGCCCGAGCTGGCGGGGACGCCGGGCACACCGCGTTCCGTGGTGATCGTGGACAAGCCTCTCGAGGCGCTGTTAGGCATCCTGCCGCGCCTTTATCAGCAGCATCGCGGCGCTACCGGCATTCATGCGACCGCGTGCCTCGGGCGCGGGGTGGTTCTGGGGCGTGAGGTGGCCATTGGTCCCTATGCGGTCCTCGGTGACGGTGTGTCGGTGGGGGATGGCACTGTCATCGACTCGCATGTCGTGATTGGCGACGGTGTCTCGATCGGCGCCGCCTGTCACCTGTTCCCCGACGTGACGCTTTACTCCGGGTCCGTTCTCGGGAATCGCGTCATTGCACACTCCGGCGTGCGCATTGGTGGCGACGGTTACGGATACGTTTTCGCCAAGGGTGCTCACCAGAAGATCCCGCACGTCGGCCGCTGCATCATCAACGACGACGTCGAGATCGGCGGCAACACCACCATCGATCGAGGCAGCATCGATGACACGGTGGTCGGCGCCGGCACGAAGATCGACAACCTGGTTCAGATCGCCCACAACGTCACTGTCGGGAAACTCTGCCTCATCATGTCGCAGGTCGGCGTGGCCGGATCAACGCGCGTCGGCGACGGGTGCATCCTTGCGGGGCAGGCGGGCGTGGGCGGCCATCTTCAGATTGGCGACCGGGCCCAGATTGGCGGGCAGTCCGGCGTGTTCGGCGACGTGCCAGCCGGCGAAACCTGGTCAGGCTATCCGGCCCGGCCTCACCGCGAGTCATTGCGCGCTTCGGCCGCACTGTTCAAGCTGGCAGGCATGATCAAGCGACTAGAGCGCTTGCTGGCGGAGCGCGAGTGATCGCCGGTCGACGCACGATCGCCCGTGAAGCGGGGATCGAGGGAGTTGGACTTCATCTGGGCAAGAGCTGCCGGCTGGTATTCCGACCGGCGGCTGCGGGAGCCGGGATCACGTTCATTCGCACCGACCGGGGGGGGCAACGGATGCCCGCCACGGCTGACGTCGCGGTATTGGCGGACCGGCGCACCCAGCTCGGCGAAGGAGACGCTGCCCTGCATACCGTGGAACACGTTCTGGCGGCGGTCTCGGGTGCGTTCATCGATGACCTGGATATCGAGCTGGATGGGCCGGAACCTCCCATCGCTGACGGCAGCGCACAGCCGTTTCTGGCGGCGCTGATGACCGCGGGAGTTGCGCCAAACGGCGGCAGGGCGGACTATCTCACCGTTCGCGCTCCGTTCGTGCATCGGGACGGCGACTCTGAATACGAGGTTTCGCCGTGCGACCGACTGGACCTGGACGTCACCATCGACTTCCCGCATCCCCTGGTAGGCGGGCAGCACGGGCGGTGGACCCTCACGCCGGAAACATTCGCGACGGAGCTCGCGCCGGCCCGGACATTCGGGTTCCGGCACGAAATCGAGATGTTACGCGCGCGGGGTCTCATACAGGGCGGATCCACGTCGAACGCGTTGCTGCTCGACGAGGGTGGGGTCGTGGAGAACTCGCTCCGCTGGCCGGACGAATTCGTGCGGCACAAGGCGCTGGATTGCGTCGGGGACCTGGCACTGGCGGGCCGGCGGGTCAACGCGCGCATTGTCGCGCGCAAGCCAAGCCACCGGGGAACAGTGACGCTGGTACGCGAAATGGTACGACGGGCCGAGGAGGTCGACCGAGTGCTTGGAATCGACGAGATCATGCGGACGCTGCCGCACCGCTATCCTTTCCTCCTGGTGGATCGGATCCTCGAGTACGAAGCGGGGAAGCGCGTGGTGGGACTGAAGAACGTCACCATCAACGAACCCTTCTTTCAGGGACACTTCCCGGGTCACGCCATCATGCCGGGCGTGCTGATCATAGAGGCGATGGCTCAGGTGGGAGGTATGCTGCTGATGGCGACGTCGCACCAGGGCGACAAGGTCGTGTACTTCACTTCGCTGGACAACGTGAAATGGCGGAAGCCGGTCCGGCCCGGAGACCAGCTGATCTTCGAGCTGGATGTGGTTCAGATCCGGGGCGTGATGTGCAAGATGCGCGGCGTGGCGAAAGTCGACGGAAACGTGGTTGCCGAGGCGGACATGGCGGCCATGTTGCGTGATCGATGACCACGATTCATCCAACCGCGATCATCTCGGACACGGCGCAGCTCGGGAGCAACGTTCAGGTCGGACCGGGTGCGATTGTCGGAGAGGCCTGCGAGGTTGGAGACGACTGCATACTCGAAGCCCGCTCGGTCCTCGAGCGCAACGTGAGACTCGCGTCAGGCGTGCGGGTGGGCATTGGCTCCGTTCTTGGCGGCGATCCGCAGGACCTCAAGTTCAAGGGGGAGGAGACCTGGGTCGAGATCGGCGAACGGACGCGGATCCGCGAGTACACCACGATCAATCGCGGAACCTCGCAATCGTTCCGCACCACCGTGGGAAAAGACTGCTTCCTCATGTCGTACGTGCACCTCGCGCACGACTGTCATCTCGGCGACGGAGTCATCATCTCGAACGGGACGCAACTGGCGGGACACGTGACGATCGAAGATCGCGCGATTCTCTCCGGCCTTGTGGCCGTTCATCAGTTCGTGAAGATCGGGAAGCATTCGTTTGTCGGTGGCTGCTCGCGGGTCGCGAAGGACGTGCCTCCCTTCCTGAAGGCCGTGGGCAATCCGGTCAAGCTGTACGGGCTGAACAGCGTGGGCCTGCAGCGCTCGGGATTCGATGAGAGTGTCATCCGCGAGTTGAAGCGCGCCTACCGGCTGTTTTTCCGGTCGGAGCTGAATGTCTCCCAGGCCCGAGCGAAAGCGGCCACTGAACTGACGCTCTCTCCCGAGGTGGACCATTTCCTCCGATTCCTCGGCGACAGCGACCGGGGGATCATCATCTGAGCGCGGCGCCAACGCGGATTGGCGTGGTTGGCGCCGGCGTGCTCGGCTTCCATCACGTCCGCATCCTGCGAGACCTGGAAGGAGCGCGCTTCGTTGGATTTCACGAGGCCCGCCCGGACCGCGCTGAGCAGGTGAGTCGGGAGCTGGGCGTTCGGTCGTTTCCGGACGTGCCGTCGCTGGTGGAGGAGTGCGACGCGCTGACCATTGTCGTGCCGACGCCCTCGCATCATGCTGTTGCCCGCGTGGCGCTGGAGCGCGGCCGCCATCTCCTGATCGAGAAACCGCTCACGGCGACGCTGGCTGAAGCGGACGAACTCCTGGCGATAGCACAACGGACCGGCGCGCTGGTGCAGACGGGCCACGTCGAGCGGTTCAACCGCGCCATCCGCGGCGCGCAGGCGTACGTGGACCGGCCGCGCTTCATCGAGAGCGACCGCCTTGCCCCGTTCAGTCCGCGTGGCGCGGACGTCGCGGTGGTGCTCGACCTGATGATTCACGACATCGACCTGATCCTGACGCTCGTCGGTGAGCGTGTCGAGCAGGTTCAGGCCGTAGGCGTCCCGATCCTCACGCCGTTCGTCGACATTGCCAACGCCCGGCTCGTCTTCTCGTCAGGCGCCGTGGCGAACATCACGGCCAGTCGCGTGTCGCGGGAGCGCATGCGCAAGCTCCGCATCTTTCAGCCGAGCGGGTATATCTCGCTCGACCTGGCGAGCGGGGACGGCGAGTTCTACCGCCTCCGGAAGGAGCTCGACCTGGGCGAGCTGGCGCGCGCGCCCCAGGCGTTGGAGGCGTTCGTGGAGCGCATCGCCATCAGCGCGCCGGAAGGTGAGCCGCTCCGCCTCGAGTTCGAGAGTTTCCTCGCGGCGGTGCAGGGGCGAGCGGCGGTGACCGTGAGTGGTCGTGCCGGACGGGATGCGCTCGATGTGGCGTTGCGCATCCAGTCGGAGATCGAGCGCACGCTGAAGGCGCTCGGGCCGGCCGGTGGAACGCCCCGTGCGTGAGGTGATGATCGTCGCCGGAGAGGCGTCCGGTGACTTGCACGCGGCCGGCCTCGCGGCGGCGTTGAGGGACCGACAGCCCGAGTGGCGCCTGACAGGAATGGGTGGCGCGCGAATGGCGGCGGCGGGCGTCAAGATGCTCGAGCGAACCGACGCCACGGCCGTGATGGGGTTCGTGGAGGTGGTGCGGACCATTCCGCACCATCTCTCCCTGTTGAAGACGTTCCGTCGCCGGCTCGAGTCGGGGGCGGTGAGTTGCCTGGTGACGATCGATTACCCGGGCTTCAACCTGCGACTGGCGGCAATGGCACGCGCGGCAGGCGTGCCGGTGCTCTACTACATCGTGCCGCAGGTGTGGGCGTGGGGCGCTGACCGGTTGCCGAAGATGGCCTCCGTGATCACGAAGGCGGCGGTGATACTGCCGTTCGAGGAGGAACTCCTTCGCGCTCACGGCATCGATGCCCGGTTCGTGGGTCACCCGCTCCTGGATCGTGTCGCCGGCATGCCCAGCCGTGATGCCGCGCGCTCGGCGTTAGGCTTGCCTGACGAGGCGCCGGTCCTGGCGCTCTTTCCGGGCAGCCGCCAGCAGGAGATTGACCGGCACCTCGACGACTTTGTGCGAACCGCCGCCCTGCTCGAACGCGGACATCCGGGTCTCCACGTGCTGGTCGCGACGGCCCCCGGCGTGGTCGTTCCCTCCGACCGGTGTCCGTACCGGCGGGTGACGGAATCCTCCCTCGCGGTGCTGCGCGCCGCGGACGCCGCGGTGTGCAAGAGCGGCACTACCACGCTCGAGGCGGCCGTGGCCGGATGTCCCTTGGTGGTTGCGTACCGAACCAGCCGCTGGACCCATGCGATCGCCCGCCGCGTCGTGCGCATCCCGCGCATCGGGCTGGTCAACGTCGTGGCCGGCCGCGAGGTGGCGCGCGAGTTCGTGCAATCCGCCGTGGTGCCCGAGGCGATGGCTGAGGCGGTGTCGCCGCTCCTGGCAAGCGACAGTCCGGAGCGGGCGCGGATGGAACGCGATCTCGCGGACGTGCGCGACCGGCTTGGCGCGCCCGGAGCCGCGGGGAGAGTCGCCGAGATGGCGGAGTCGCTCGCCGGATGACTGAACGCCTGCCTGACGATACCGCTTCAGGACGAGGACGCCGGTTCCGCGTTGCCGTCGTCAGCGCCCTCGGCGGCCTTATCATCAGGCTCCTCGGCCTGACGTGGCGCGTGCGACGCGTGGGCGGCGAGACGTTCGATGCCATGCTGCATCGCGGGGAACCATTCATCGTCGTCTTCTGGCACGGGGAGATCGTGCCGGTCACCTGGGTGCATCGTCACCGGGGAATCGCTCCGCTGATCAGCCGGCACGCCGATGGGGAAGTGATCTCGCGGATTGTGGAGGGGCTCGGTTATCGCACCGTTCGCGGGTCGACCACACGCGGCGGCGTCCGCGCGCTGCTGGAAACGGCGCAGCGTGTGAAGGAGGGTTTTACCGTCGGCTTCACGCCGGATGGGCCTCGGGGACCGCGCCACGTGTTCGCGCCCGGGGCCCTGATCGTCGCGCAGCGGACGGGCCGGCCAATCGTTGCGCTGGGGGCGACCGCCTCACGCGCGTGGCGACTGCGATCGTGGGACCGACACCTGGTGCCGAAGCCATTCGCGACGGTGACCATTCGATACTCCGAGCCGCAGTACGTGCGCACCGCCCAGGCGCGGGACGCGGTGCAGGAGCAGGCGCGGTTCGAGGAAATCCTCGGGTCGCTCGCGGATCGCTCGTGAAGCAGATCGCCGAAGCCACCTGGAACAGCCAGACCGGTTGGGCGGCGTTGGCGCGCGCGGTTCTTGCGCCGGCGTCGATGGCCTATCACGCGGTCACCTCGGCACGCAACGCGTTGTACGACCGAGGCACGTTGTCCGTCGCGCGGACGGCCATACCCGTGGTCAGCATTGGCAACCTCGCGGTCGGCGGCACGGGGAAGACGCCGGTGGCCGCGTGGATGGCGTCACAGCTGCGCTCACGCGGCGCCCGGCCAGCCATCGTCATGCGGGGATACGGCGATGATGAACCCCTGGTGCACCGACTGCTGAACCCCGAATTGCCGGTGATCGTGAACGCCGATCGAGTCGCCGCGGTGCGTGAGGCGGCGGCGTCCGGCTGCGACGTGGCGATCCTGGACGATGCGTTTCAACATCGCCGCATCGCGCGCATGGAGGATGTCGTGCTGGTGAGCGCGGATCGCTGGCGCGAGCCGGTGCGGCTCCTGCCCTCGGGACCATGGCGGGAACCACCGGCGTCGCTGTCGCGCGCGACGATGGTGATGGTCACTCGTAAGGCAGCGGACCGCGCCGATGCGCACGCGCTCATGCGACGCCTTGCTCCGCTGACGGGCACCGGTGCGGGCGCGGTCGCCCTGCTGGAGCTGGATGCCCTGCACGACGCAGTTACCGGAGCGGTGCGCCCGTTGTCTGATATTCGAGGGACGGCAGTTCTCGTTGCCGCCGGCATTGGCGATCCCGATTCCCTGGCGGCACAACTGCAGCTCGCTGGCGCCCGCGTCGAGATGCGGGGGTTTCCCGACCATCATGTCTATGATTCGTCTGACATCGCACGGCTGGCACGGGAAGCAAGTGGCGTTGATCACATGCTCTGCACTCTGAAGGACGGAGTCAAGCTTGGCCCACGCTGGCCTCGCGAAGCACCAACGCTTTGGTATGTTTCACTGCGCTGCAGGATCGAGGTCGGTGGGGCGGAGGTTTCCGCGCTCCTCGACCGGGTGAGCGCGGCGCGTCAATCGCAAATCAAATAGACGCCAGGAGACTGGCGCCTCCACGACTCATTGAGCCCATGACGACCGACCTTCGGCTTCCAACACACGCCATCGTTCAACCGGACAAGGATCGATTTCTCCACGAGGAGAACCCGTTCGAGGCAATGATGTCACGCTTCGACCGGGCCGCCGACCTGCTGGACCTCGAGCCCGGGCTGTACAAGGTGCTCCGCAAACCCGAGAAGCAGATCATCGTGGCCTGTCCAACGATGATGGACAACGGCGAGATCGAGGTGTTCACCGGCATCCGTGTGCTGTACAACACCTCGCGCGGACCGGCCAAGGGCGGGATCAGGTTCGACCTGAATGTCACGCTCGATGAAGTCACGGCGCTGGCGGCGTGGATGACGTGGAAGTGCGCCGTGGTGAATGTTCCGTTCGGCGGCTCCAAGGGCGGCGTCGTCTGCGATCCACTGCGCATGAGTGCGGGCGAGCTCGAGCGCCTGACGCGACGCTATACGGCCGGCATCATCAGCACGCTTGGTCCGGACTCGGACGTCCCCGCGCCTGACGTGAACACCAACGAACGCGTCATGGCGTGGATCATGGACACCTACTCGATGCACAAGCAGCATACGGTGACGGCCGTCGTCACGGGCAAGCCGGTTGAAATGGGCGGGTCGCTGGGCCGCCGCGAAGCGACGGGCCGCGGTTGCATGTTCGTGACGAAGGAGGCGCTGGCGCACCTGGGGATGACGCTGCGCGGCACGACCGTGGCGGTGCAGGGCTTCGGCAACGTCGGCTCCATTACGGCGCAGTTGCTCGCCCGCGAGGGCTGCAAGATCGTCGCCGTCAGCGACCGTACGGGCGGCATCTACAACGCGGCGGGACTCGACGTCGACGACTTGATCAACTGGGTCAAGCACCACAAGACCCTCGAGGGCTACGCCAAGGGCGAGTCCATCACCAATGAAGAACTCCTCCTGCTCGACGTTGATGTGCTGGTGCCGGCGGCCCTGGAGAACGTCATCACCACGAAGAACGCCGCGAAGGTCCGCGCCAAGATCATCTGCGAAGGCGCCAACGGGCCGACCTCCGCCGGCGCCGACGCGATCCTCGAGGAGAAGGGCGTCTTCGTCATCCCGGACATCCTCGCCAACGCCGGCGGCGTCACGGTCTCCTACTTCGAGTGGGTGCAGGACCGGGGCGGCTATTTCTGGAGCGAGGACACGGTGAACGACCGGCTTCGCGACATCATGGTGCACGGGTTCCGTGACGTGCTGGAGCTCTCGAAACAGCACAAGGTCAACATGCGCACCGCGTCGTACATGCTCTCCATCAGCCGCGTAGCCACCGTCCACCGCCTGCGTGGCATCTACGCCTGACGAGTCACGTACCGGTCTCTCCGGGTCATGAAGTTCCGCATCGCAGCGGTCGGGAGACCGGCCGCCGGACCGCTGCGTGACGCCATCGCGGATTACGAGGCGCGGGCATCCCGGTACTGGCCGATCGAACTGATCGAAGTCCGCGCCGAGCCGGCGCGGTCACGGTCACCGGCGGAAGTGCGTCGAATCGAGGGAGCGCGGTTGCTCGAGCACGCGACCGGCACGGTGGTGGCGCTCGATGAACGCGGCCGATCGATGTCCACCGAGACATTCGCGAAATGGGTCACCGAGCGGCGCGATCGTGCCGAGGACACGACGTTCATTGTTGGCGGCGCGTTCGGTCTCGACGCCAGCGTGCGCGACAAGGCGTCGCTCGTGCTTTCCCTTTCGCCGTGGACGCTCCCGCACGAGGTCGCGCGGCTGCTGCTCGCCGAGCAGTTGTACCGGGCCGGCACGATTCAGCGGGGCGAACCTTATCACAAGGGAGCATGAGCCATGGCTCGGGCTCCGGGACGTGTCCCTCCCGCAGGGTGGCGCGGGCGGCGAGATTAGGTGCTGACGCGCCAGTCGTCGCGGCGGCCCCCACTCAGATGAATCACTCCCGTCTGCCATCGGATTCCCTGCGTCCTTTCGCCCGATGTTGCCAGCCGTGGGTGCGAGGGGAGGCTGTGCGGTGAGCGGCGTCCGGATCGAGCCTGCGGCCCTCGGAGGAGCCCCGCTTTCCCGGCTCGCGCAGGCGGGGCTGGCGCCGAAGGAATGGTATTCGCAGCGCCCTCAGACACCCGACGACTGGCGACGTCGTGCCGACCGGGTGCGCGGGTCAGTGCCTTCCGGGTGGCGCGACGCCCTTGCCGCGGCATTCGGCGACTCGTCAGGCGCGGCAGCGGATCGTCTCGGGCGCGTGGCGGAGGGCAAGGGTGTCGTCGTGACGACGGGGCAGCAGCCAGGGTTGTTCGGCGGCCCGGTGTACACGTGGAGCAAGGCGGTATCGGCACTGGCACTGGCTGACGCGATCGAAAAGCACACCGGAGTACCCGCCGCCCCGGTCTTCTGGGCGGGCACGGACGACAGTGACTTCGCGGAAGCGTCGTATACGATGCTGTCCCGGACTGGAGGCGCCGATCGCGTCGCCATCGAGTCGACGCGACCCGAGGGAACACGAATGGCGGACGTTCCACTGCCGGACATGAGTGGAGCGCTGGATCGCCTGGCTGCTGCCTGCGGATCCGTCGCTGACGGACGGGCGCTGCAGTACGCGCGCGAGGCATACGCCCCGCCGGCGACGGTGGGCAGCGCGTACGTGACGTTGCTCCGTGCCCTCCTGGAGCCCATGGGCATCGCCGTACTCGATTCGGCACATGCTGCCGTGACGCGGACCGCGCATCCCCTGCTGCTGCGGGCCCTGCACGAACGGGAGCGCATCGCCCAAGCCCTGTCGGTGCGCTCGGCGGCCATTGCGGCCGCAGGCCATGTCCCGCAGGTCACGGACCTGGACACCCTGACCCTGGTGTTCGAGCGGCGGGGACTGCGGCGCGAGCGCATTGCCAGAGCGCGGGCCGCGGTGGCGGCGGCCACCGCCGAAGCCGGGTCGCTTTCGCCTAACGTCCTTCTCCGTCCCGTCGTCGAACGCGCGCTCTTGCCCACCGTCGGCTACGTCGCGGGTCCGGGCGAAATCGCCTATTTCGCCCAGGTCTCGGCCGTGGCGGACGCGATCGACATCGATGTTCCGCTGGCGCTGCCACGGTGGAGTGCTACGCTCGTCGAACCGCACATCGCTGACATCATGGCGCGATACCGCCTGCAGATCGAGGATTTCGCCGATCCGCACGCGCTCGAGACGCGCCTGGCTCGTGAGGCATGGCCGGCTGGAGTGGCGAAGGCCATGGAGCAGCTGCGCCGGGACCTGGCGGAGCGACTGGCCGGTGTTCGCGCCTCGCTGCAGGGCCTGGACGGCCTTGCGCCGTCGGCGACGGTGGACGGCACGGGCCGGGCGCTGGACTGGCGACTCAGCCGGCTCGAGCGACGCATCAGTGCCGCGGTCAAGTCGCGCGAGACGTCGCTCATGCGCGACCTGGCGACCGTGCGAGGTTCGCTTTTCCCGGGCGGCGTCAGGCAGGAGCGCGCCCTCAATCTCATCCCGCTCCTCGCTCGCCACGGCGTCGGCCTGCTGGACGAACTGCGCGGAAGCGCCGCGGCACACGCCAACTCGCTCCTGTCCACGGCGACCGAGTCCGCCGTCGCATCGTGACATCCGGGACGCAGCCGGACGGCGCACCGGCGCCAGCCCCTCCCAGGGGGATGTCCGGCGGCCAGGCAGCGACGCTCGTTGGGGCAGGGATCGGTGTCAGCCGGCTGCTCGGACTCGTCAGGCAGCGCGTCTTCGCCTTCTTTCTCGGGTCATCCGACGCAGCCGACGCATTCACGGCCGCGTTCCGGATCCCCAACATGCTGCAGAACCTCCTCGGGGAAGGAGTGCTTTCGGCTTCGCTGATCCCGGTATACGCCGGCCTCAACGCGAGAGGCGACGAGGAGGGGCGGCGCGAGGTTGCGAGTGCCGTGCTCGCGCTTCTCTCGCTGGTGATCGCGATCGTTGTCCTGCTTGGCGTTCTGTTCGCGCCGCAGATCACATCCGTAATCGCCGTCGGGTACGAGGGCGAGAAGCTGGCGCTCACGACGCATCTCGTGCGCATCCTGTTCCCCGGCGCGGGCCTCCTGGTGCTCTCGGCGTGGTGCCTCGGAGTGCTGAACGCGCACGGCCGCTTCTTCCTCGCCTACGCGTCGGCCGCGTTCTGGAACGTCGCCATGATCTCGACGCTGCTGTATTTCGGCGGACGAAGCGGGCAGGAGGAGCTCGTCGGCTGGCTCGCCTGGGGCTCGGTGGGTGGCTGCTTCCTGCAACTCGCCGCGCAGGTTCCCGGCGTGATGGCCGTGCTGGGGGGCCTGAGGATGCGGTGGGAGCGGCATCGCGCTGACGTCTCGACGGTGGTGCGCAACTTTGTTCCCGTGTTCTTCGGGCGCGGCGTCACGCAGCTCAGCGGCTTTATCGACACGATGATCGCGTCACTGCCCGTGCTGGGCACGGGTGCGCAGTCGACGCTGATCTACGCTCAACTCATCTACGGACTTCCGGTCAGCCTGTTCGGCATGGCCGTCTCGGCGGCAGAGCTGCCCGCGATGGCCAGCGTCGTCGGCCATGAAGCAGAAGTCGCCTCGGTTCTTCGCGCCAGGCTCGCCGACGGCCTGCGGCGCATCGCCTTCTTCGTTGTTCCCTCGGCCGTGGCATTCGTGGCGCTGGGGGACCAGCTGGCCGAACTCGTGTACGGCGGCGGCAAGTTCGGTCCTGACCAGGTGCGTTGGGTCTGGGCGGTCCTTGCCGGGGCCGCTGTTGGCCTCGTCGCAACCACCCTGGGACGTCTCTACTCGTCCGCCTTCTACGCCCTGCGCGATACACGCACGCCGCTGAGGTACGCGCTGGTGCGCGTGACGACCTCGATCAGCCTCGGCGCGACGCTGGCGGTGTACGGACCCCGATGGGTCGGGATAGACGGGAAGTGGGGCGTGGCAGGAATCACCGTTGCCGCCGGCATCGCGGGCTGGCTCGAGTTCGCGCTGCTGCGCCGGGCGCTCGCGCGGCGCCTGGGGCGCGTGGAACTCCCTGCACGGACTCTCGGCGTCCTGTGGGGAGCCGCGGCCCTGGCGGCGGCTCTCGCGTGCGGGGCGCGGTTGTTGAACGCCGAGGCTCCCATGCTGGTACGAACGGTCCTGGTTCTGGGTATCTATGGCATGACTTACTGGCTGGTCACGTGGAAGGCGGGGATCCCCGAGGCCGTGGCGCTGCGGGACCGCGTGTTCCGGAGTCGGCGGTGGGCGGGGAGACGTTAGGCATGCGGCAGGCTCCCGGCGCGGTGCTGGCCAAGGTGCCGCATCTCCCTGAAACTCCCGGCGTCTACCTGTGGAAGGATGCCGAGGGGAAGGTGCTCTACGTCGGCAAGGCGAAACGGCTGCGGTCGCGGGTCCGCAGCTACTTCACGGCCGATCACACGGGCAGCGTCAAGACGCAGGCCCTGCTGCGGCTGATCGAGGACGTCGACACGATCGTCGTGCCTGACGAGGCACACGCGCTCATCCTCGAGAACACGCTGATCAAGGAGCACCGGCCGCGCTTCAACATCGCCCTTCGCGACGACAAGTCGTACCCGTACATCAAGGTGACGGTGGCCGAGCCGTTCCCCCGGGTCATCGTCACGCGGCGCTGGGTCGACGATGGTTCGCGCTACTTCGGGCCGTACACTGACGTCGGCGCCATGCGTCGCGCGCTGAACGTCGTGAACCGGATCTTCACCGTCCGGTCCTGTCACTACGACCTGCCTGACGATGCTCCGGAGCGTCCCTGCCTGGACTACCACATCGGCCGGTGCCTGGCGCCCTGCGTCGGCCTGCAGTCGATGGCGGCCTACCGGATGATGATCGACGAAGTCCTGCTGTTCCTGGAAGGCAAGACGGCCGAAGTGGTCAAGCGCGTCAGGCAGCGGATGCAGAACGCCGCGAACGCGCTCGACTACGAACGCGCCGCGGAACTGCGTGACGCGTTGCAGCACCTGGAGCACATGGAGGAGCCGACCGTCGTGCTCCGCGTGGAAGGCGGTGACCAGGATGCGGTCGGATTCGCGCGCGACGGCGATGACGCCTGTGTGGTCGTTCTGCGCGTCCGGGGCGGCAAGCTGGTGGCCCGCGACCAGCGGTTCCTCGAGAACGTCGAAGGGGAATCCGACGGCGCCATCCTGTCGGCGTTTCTCGCCGGACCATATCTGCTGTCGAGCGATCGCGCGGCGGAACTGCTGATACCGGTGGACTTCGAGGACCGTGCGCTTCTCGAGGACTCGATGGGCACGACCAGGATCCGGATCCCGCAGCGCGGTCCGCGTCGCGAACTGCTCGACCTGGCGGAACAGAACGCGAGGCACCTGCTGGAAGAATTCAAGCTGGCGTCGTCCGAAGCCGAAGAGCGCGCGACCAACCCGGTCTACGAGCTGCAGCGTGAGCTCGGACTCACGCGAGTGCCGCGCAGCCTGGTCTGCTTCGATATTTCCACGAACCACGGCACGGACACGGTCGCGTCCTGCGTCTGGTTCGAGAACGGTCGGCCCCGCCGCGCTGAGTATCGGAAATTCCGCATCAAGACGGTGGAAGGCGCCGACGATTTCGCGTCCATGCGCGAGGTGATCGGACGGTACTTTCGCCGTCGCGTCGAGGAAGAGAAGCCGCTTCCCGATCTGGTGGTCGTCGACGGCGGTCGCGGGCAGCTCTCCGCGGCGCAGCAGGCGTTGACTGCAGTGCCCGGCGCCGATCTACCGCTCGTCAGCCTGGCGAAGAAGGACGAAGAGGTCTTCATCCCCGGACGCCTCGAGTCGCTCCGTCTGCCGCGACGTTCGCCGGCGCTGCGCCTTCTGCAGCAGGCCCGCGATGAAGCCCATCGCTTTGCCATCACGTTCAACCGCACGCGCCGCAAGGCGCGGACGGTGACTTCGCGCCTCCTCGAACTTCCAGGCATCGGGCCGAAGAAACGGCGCGCTCTGCTCACGGCATTCGGATCGCTCGAGGGAGTCCGTGGGGCATCGCCGGCGGCCATCGCGGCGATTCCCGGATTCTCGGTATCCTCGGCGACGCGCCTGCTCGACGCCCTGCGCGAGACAACGCACCTCACGACCGCGCCGGGCGTTCCCCCGGCACCTAACGACATTCCCACTTCCGAACCGTGACAACCTGGATCCTGAGTTGCTCGTCCTGCGGCCATCAGGAGCCGCAGGATGCCGGCGTTGGCCTGTGTCCGCGCTGCAGTCAGCCGTTCCTCGTGCGATTCAGCTCGGCGCCTCCAGCGCGCGGCAGGATCCTCGCGCGGTGGGACCTCTGGCGGTACGCGGCGGCATTGCCGATAGGCGACGAGGAGTCGCCGGTCTGCCTGGGTGAAGGCGTAACGCCGCTCATTGAATCGCCGGAGCTGGCGCGAGTCGCCGGCGTTCGGCGCTTGTGGGTGAAGGATGAAGGCGTGAATCCGACGGCGTCATTCAAGGCGCGCGGACTCGCCGCGGCGGTCACGCGCGCGAAGGCGCGTCGCGTGCCCGGGTTGGTGGTTCCGACGGCGGGCAACGCTGGAGCCGCGCTGGCCGCCTATGGTGCGGCGGCGGGAATCCCGGTTCGTGTCTATGCGCCCGCGACGACACCGCGTCCCATTCTCGACACGATCCGCGCGATGGGCGTGGAGCTGAAGACCGTGGATGGCCACATCGGCGATGCCGGCAGACTCTCCACCGAGTTTGCCCAGCAGAGCGGGTACTTCAATGTGGCCACGCTGCGTGAGCCCTACCGCGTCGAAGGGAACAAGACGCTCGCGCTGGAACTCGCCGAGCAACTCGACTGGAAGCTGCCTGATGCGGTGGTTTACCCGACAGGCGGTGGTGAAGGCGTCATCGGGATGTGGAAGGCCTTCGGCGAAATGCGGGAGTGGGGTTGGACCGATGCGCCGAGTCCGAGGATCATTGTCGCTCAGGCGGAGGGGTGCGCGCCAATCGTGAAAGCGTTTGCCGACGGAGCCGATCGGGCAACTCCGTGGGAGAATCCGATGACTCACGCCGCGGGCCTGCGCGTGCCCAGCCCCCTCGGCGATCGACTCGTCCTGCGGGCCATTCGCGAGACTGATGGCGCCGCCGCCGCCGCTTCGGAGGAGTCCATTCGAACGGCGACACGGACAATCGCTGCGACGACTGGAATCGATGCGGCACCGGAGGGCGGCTGTGGGCTGGCCGTCCTGACCGATCTGGTGCGACGGGGACGAGTGGACCCAGGGTCGCAGGTCGTGCTCTACAACACGGGAAGTGGAGCCTCGTATCGCTCGTAGTCAGAACGCGATCCGCTGGCACATGGCCGGCCGAAGCATGTAAACTTCAGGACCTGTGACTATCGCGATTCTCGATCCGTTCAGCGGCATTTCCGGCGACATGACCCTGGGCGCCCTCGTTGGTGTCGGTCTGGAGCCGGGTTGGCTGCGGGCCCTTCCGACCCGTTTGGGTCTGGAGGGGATTGGCGTTCGTGTGGATTCTGCGATGCGGGGTGGTGTCGCCTGCACCAAGGTCGATTTCGACATACCTCCCCAGCCTCACGGCCGGCACTTGAAGCAGATCAGGGAACTCGTGAACCGGGCTGAGGCACCAGCGTCTGTCAGGGAAAAGGCTGACCTGGCCTTCACAGCGATCGCCGAAGTCGAGGCGGAGGTTCACGGCACGACCATCGACCGCGTCCATTTGCACGAGGTTGGCGCCGTGGACGCGATCCTTGACGTCATGGGCTCCATCTGGGGCCTGAGCGAACTGGGGGTGTCACGCGTTTACTGTGGCGTGATTACGATGGGAGATGGCTCCGTCAACACCGAGCACGGCGTGCTGCCAGTTCCAGCCCCGGCAACCTTGCGACTTCTCGAAGGACAAGCTGTGCGCCCCGGTCCGGAGGGATCGGGAGAATTGGTGACTCCGACGGGAGCGGCGCTCGTGCGCGTGCTCTCCGAGGGACCTCCGCCGGCGCACATACCCGTTCGAAGCGGGTACGGAGCAGGCACGAAGGACTTCTCGAATCGTCCGAATGCGCTTCGCATCGTGCTCGCTGACGCGATGGAATCGACCATCGATGCGGAAACACTCGTCTGGTTGGCGACGGACCTCGATGACATGTCCGCCGAGCACGTCGCGAACGCGTCCGAGCGCCTGCGCGAGCTGGGCGCTCTGGACGTGACTGCGACCGCAGTGCAGATGAAGAAAGGCCGGATGGGAGTCCGGCTTGAGGTACTTGCCCGGCCGGCGCTGGCGCGCCGGCTCGAGGACGAGTTGTTCGCGACAACGACCACGCTCGGCGTTCGCCGGACGTCGGTCGAGCGGCGCGCGCTGCGCCGTGAGCAGCGCACGGTCGAAGTGCTTGGTCATGCCGTGCGCGTGAAGGTGGCTACTCTGCCTGGCGGTGGCCAGCGCGGAAAGCCTGAATACGAGGATGTGCAGGTGGTGTCGCGCGCGACCGGACGGTCGCTCGGCGACGTCACATCACTGGCGCTAGCCGCGGCGGAGCGCGAGTAACGCCGAGCGTACCAACGCCGCGCGATAGCGCGGTTTCATCGTGAGGAGATCGATAATGAGTGCAATCCGTTCTGCTTCGTTGGCCCTATCCCTGCTGGCGGCTGCCACGCTGCCCGCCATGGCCCAGGGCGAGGCCTGCCGCATCGATTACGGCAAGCCGGGCCAGGTGAAGGACGCCAACAAGGCGGTTGAAACGTCCGAGGTCATCGGCAAGCCGGAAGACAAGCGCAAGGCGTTTGTTCGCGCCGTGACGCTGCTGACCAAGGAGCCGGAGAAAGTCCGGGTCAACCAGGTCGCCGCGAACATGGTGCTGGGCCGCGCGCTGATCGACCTGGCTGGCCTGCCCGACATGCCGCGCACGGTGCGTCGCGGAGACATCGGCTTTACCCTGGACCCGGACGCGACGATCGATCTGCTGGCGACGGCGGACTCGCTGCTCGAGAGCGTCGAGTCCACCATGCCCGCGTGCAGGGAGGAAACTGAGGCGTGGCGCCGCGGCCCGTACAGCACGCTCGTGAACGACGCCGTGAACGCGTACAACGCGCAACAGATCGACTCGGCCGAGGCTGTGGTTCGTCGCGCGCTGATGATCTACGACGGTTATCCGGTCGCGTACTTCGGCTACAACATCCTCGGCAACATCCAGCAGTCGAAGGATGACATGCCGGGCGCCATCGCGTCGTTCAAGAAGGTGGCCGAGTTGATGAAGGGCGATACGTCCGTCGTCACCGACCGGAAGACGACGGTGATCCTCGTCGCGCAGCTCATGATCGACCAGGGCGAAAAGGTCGAGGGTGAGGCGAGGACCGCATTGATGAACGAGGTCGTGACGTACCTGCAGGATTACCTGAAGGAGTTCCCGGGCGACATGAAGGCGCAGTCCGCGATCGCTACTGCGCAGCTCAAGTCCGGTGACGTCACTGCGGCGCGCCGGCTGTTCGATGAAATGCTCGCCAACCCCGACAGGTACACGGACCTCAACCTGCTCGAAGCCGGCGTGGGTGCGGCGCGCGCGTCGCAGAACGCCATGGCGGCGCAACTGTTCGAGGCCGGCTTGAAGAAGAACCCGTACTCACGCGACGGGTTGTTCAATCTGGCGACGGTCTATACCGACTCGTTGCTCGGGAAGATCGACCAGATCCCGGAAGTCCTGAAGCGACTCAATGCGGTCGATCCGGAGAATCCGGACAACGCCCAGCTGGGAGCCCTGTATTGGCAGGCGCGCGCGAGAATTCTGCGTGCTCCAGCGGAAGGCAAGGATCTCCCGGATCCAGCGGCGGTCGCCTTCAAGATGGCCAACGACTCCTTGCTGCATTACTACGAGAAATACCAGAACGCGAAGGTGAAGGTATCGTTCAACCTCTTCAGCCACGACGAAGGACGGCACGTGCTGGCCGGATCCATCGACAACCGTTCCGATGAAGAGAAGAGCTACACCATCAGGTTCGAGTTCATGGATGCCGCCGGAACGGTGCTGGATACTCGTGAACTCAGCGTCGAAGGCGTGAAGGGGAAGGGAAGCAAGTCGTTCAGAGTCGAGCTGACCGACAAGCCAGGCGTCGCGGCATTTCGATACGCGCCATTCCCTTCGTGATCTGGATCACATCTTACAGGTAGTTAATGCGGCGGCGTCGGGATTCCCGGCGCCGCCGTGTTGCATTCACGGTGGTCCTGGAGAAAAACCCTTCGAGTCGTGACCGGGTTGTTGTAGATTCCGTGCGCTGCCGGCGGGCCCATGTGCGCGCGCCGTCACGAATGCGTTACTGATCCACCGAAATGGAGACACCAATGCGCCGTTTGATGACCCTCGCGCTCCCCCTCGCGCTGCTGACGGCGTGCGATCGGGGAACGCCTCTCCCCGGGTCGCCGTCTGACACGGGTCTTGCACTCGCGCGATCGTCGCGGGCAAAGGACTCGCTCATCATCCTGAAGGACTCGCTGCTTGCTGACCGGCAGCGTCAGTTGAGCCTGCAGAGCCAGATCATCGGAGATGCCACAGCGAGCGCGCGGCTCGTCGCCGAAATCGAGCGTGACCTGTCACGCGTTCGCTCGCTTCGCGTGCAGGGAGACACCTCGCAGATCGAGTCCGCCATCCAGTCCACTTCGGCCACGCTGGCGACCGTGCAGAAGAAGGTCACGGCGCTGATCAACCGGCTGAACGCCAGCGAAGCGCGCCTTCGCCAGATCCGCAATGACAGCGCGTCACACGCCGCGACCGACGCCGCCGCCATGGCTCAGCTCCGTGAGCACGAGCAGTCCCTCGCCGCACTGCGGGCCACGGTCGAGCAGCAACGCACCGAGATCACGATGCTCGAGCAGAAGGTGGACAGCGTTGTCCGGGCGAACATCGTGCTGGTCAGCCAGCGCGACTCCGTGATCATCGTGGCGAACACCTTTGCGGCGCGCGAGGACTCGGTGTTTGTGGTGATTGGCAGTGAACGAGAGCTCGCGCAGAAGGGTCTCGTTCGGCGCGAGGGCGGCACGCTCCTGATGTTCGGCCGGGGCAAGACACTTGTGCCGGGTCGGACGCTCGACCCTTCTCATTTCACGATCCTGTCAAAAGCCCGCGACCGCCAGATCATGCTGCCGCGTGCGGACAAGGATTACCGAATCGTGTCGCGCCAGGCGCTCGAGTTCACGGACTTGACCAAGCCCCGTGATGCGGTGGTCAGGGGGACACTCACGATCACCGACAGCGAGCGCTTCTGGGCTCCGTCGAAGTTCCTGATTCTGGTCGAGAAGTAAGAGGGACGCGCAAAAAAGAACCGGGTGCCTTGCTGGCACCCGGTTCTCTTTTTTTTCTTGTGCCTGGTCGGCTGCAGTTTCAAGTCAGTCCGCATGTAAGGCGGACCATGAGGCGGAGCGGTCAAAGTCCTTTGGATTCATTGATTTCGCGACTCGGGCCTGCTAAGATGGTTGAGCATCGCGCCGCCCGGCGTTCGATGAATTCCTGGGGAAGACGCCATCGCCGTCATCCCTTGTTTCTCTAGCGGCAGACATGGTCACAGTCGCCCGAGTCCGCCCCGGCACAATCGCCGATGAGCTGGGGATCAAGCCCGGAACCGAATTGCTGGCAGTGAACGGACGCGAGGTCGATGACTTCCTTGATTGGGAGTTCCTGACCGCGGACGATGCACTGCTCGTTCACGCTCGCCTTCCCGACGGCGTGGAAGTGGAGTTCGACATCGAACGACCCGAGGGCGATCCCCTGGGTGTGGAGCTGGTCCCTCCTTCCGTTCGCCGCTGTGCCAATCGATGCGAGTTCTGCTTCATCGAAGGCCTGCCAAAGGGGCTCCGGCGGAACCTGTACATCCGGGACGACGACTACCGCCTGTCGTTTGCCTATGGCAACTTCGCGACGCTCTCCAACCTGAAGGAGCGCGACGAGCGGAGGATCGTGGAGTACCGGCTCTCACCCCTTTATGTGTCAGTGCACGCCACGCCGTGGGAGGCGCGGAAGCTCCTGCTCAACAATCCGCGCGTTCCCAACATCCTGGAACAGCTGACCCGACTTGCCCGGCATGGGATTCAGTTCCACGGCCAGATGGTGGTGGTGCCCGGCCTCAACGACGGTGAGGTCCTGGAGGCCACGTTGACCGACCTCTGGAACCTCGGAGATGCCGTCATCACGGTGGCCGTGGTGCCCGTGGGTCTCACGCAGTTCAATCACCTGTTCAAGGGCGAGTCGATGGGGCGGGACCACGCGTCGCGCCTGCTCGCGGCCGTGAACCGCTGGGGCGACCGCGCGCTCGAGGAGCGTGGTAACCGGTGGGTGTTTGGGTCGGACGAGCTGTACCTGCTCGCCGGCGAGCCGCTGCCTGACGCGGGCTTCTACGAGGACTTCCCGCAGATCGAGAACGGCGTTGGGGCGGTGGCTTCACTCCGTGCGCGGCTGAACGAAGGCCTCGAGTCCCTGCCGATCATGGCGGGCCGCCGCATCGGCGTGGTCACGGGTACGGCGATGGCACCGATGATGGGTGAGCTCGTCCGCCGCATCGAGGAACGCTCGCAGGCGCGCTTCGAGGTCATACGCACCGAGAACTCCCTCTTCGGGCCAGGTGTCACCACGGCGGGGTTGCTCGTGGGCGCGGACATGCGTCGCGTGCTGGCACACCGCCACGACCTTGATCTCGTGCTCATCCCGGCCGAGTCCATCAACGACGACGGCCTCTTTCTCGACGACGACACGTTTGAATCGCTTCGAGGCGCAGTCCCGATGCCGATCCTTGCGTCGTACGATTTCGTGGATGTCCTGGCGGGTGAACCGGACGACGCGGTCATGGTGGGTTCCGCGTGAACACGCCGGTCGTTGCGCTGGTGGGCCGGCCCAACGTCGGAAAGTCGGCGCTGTTCAACCGGATTGTCGGGCACGACACGGCGATCGTGACCGAAGAGGCGGGAACGACGCGCGACCGGCACTTCGCGCGCGCGGAGTGGCAGGGCCGCGCGTTCTTCCTTGTCGACACCGGCGGCATCACGGAAGATCAGCGTGCCCCGATTGACGCGGCGATCCGCCAGCAGGTTGAAGTGGCCATCGACGAGGCCGACCTGCTGTTGATGGTTGTCGACGCCAGGAACGGTCTCCACCCGATCGATCGCCGCGTGGCCGAGATCCTCCGCGAGTCGGGAAAGTCGTTCATCGTGGTCGCGAACAAGGTGGACGATCCATCGGATACCGCCTGGTACGAGTTCTTCGAGCTCGGCGCCGGAGACCCGATGCCGGTGTCGGCGATCAACGGGAAACAGTCGGGAGACCTCCTCGACCTGGTGGTGAGCCGCATCCCCGAGGTGGCGCCCGAGCCCCACGACGCCCTTCGCGTCGCGGTCATTGGCCGGCCTAACGTGGGGAAGTCCTCGTTCGTGAACAGGCTCCTCGGTGAGGAGCGCCTGGTGGTTTCCGCGGACGCCGGCACCACGCGAGACGCGATCGACGCGACCATGCGGTACCACGGACGCGACGTCGTTTTCGTCGACACCGCCGGACTCCGCCGGCAGTCCCGGGTGGACGAGGGCATCGAATTCTACTCGGCGCTGCGCTCGAGAAGGGCCATCGAGCGCGCGGATCTCTGCTGCCTGCTCATCGACGCCACCGAGAAGCTGAACAACCAGGACCTGAAGATCGCCGCGCTGGCCTGGGAAGCCGGACGGGGCCTCATTGTCATCGTCAACAAGTGGGACCTGTTCGAGAAGGACGACAAGAGCGCGCCTCGCTTCGAGAAGGAATGCCGCGAGAAGGCCCCGTATCTCGCATTCGTGCCGTTTCTCTTCGCGTCGGCCAAGACCGGACTTCGCGTGAACCGGGTGCTCGACCTGATCCTTGAAGTGGCCTCGGAACGGACCAAGCGTATCACGACATCGGAGGTGAACACGCGATTGGGGGAACTGATCGCGCGCCAACAGCCCGCGCAGGCCGCGGGCCGCGAAGTGCGGCTCATGTATGCGACCCAGGTGGATGTCGCGCCGCCGACCTTCGCCGTGTTCGGCAATCATCCCGACCTGGTCCAGGAGCACTACGTGCGCTACCTGCATAACGGCTTCCGCGAGTCATGGGGCTTCCGCGGCAACCCGGTGCGGATCCTCCTCCGGCGAAAGGCGGCATGAGAAATCCCGTGGTCGCGCTCCTCGCGTCCTGGCTGATCGGCTCGATCCCCTGGGCTTACCTGGCGGGTCGGCTGCTGAAGGGAGTCGACCTGCGGACGTACGGATCGGGAAACCTCGGCGCGACCAACGTGCTCCGCCTGCTCGGCGCTCCCGCGGCGATTGTCGTGTACGCGCTGGATGCCGCCAAGGGCATGGTGCCGGTGTTGCTGTTCCCCGCAGTGTTCGATTTCGCGCCGCGCGGCGGCTGGGCGATTGCCTGCGGACTGCTGGCCATCCTCGGTCACGTGCGGCCCGTCTTCCTGCTCTTTCACGGGGGAGGGAAGGGAGTGGCAACCGCTTCCGGCGTCTTCTTCGCCCTCACTCCGCTGGCCACGCTGGCTTCGTTGACGGGGTTCCTGCTTCTGCTCGCGGCGACCCGGACGATGTCGATCGCATCGCTGACCGGCGCCGCGATTCTCCCCGTCGGCGTTGCCCTCACGCACGGCGTGAGTAGCCTCGTGTTCGCGGTGTCGTTAGGTGTGGCGTTGTTTGTCTACTGGACGCACCGCGCCAACATTGGTCGCCTGCGGCGCGGCGAGGAACCGAAGCTGACCTTCCGCCGCGGAAAGGACGCCGGCCCGGTGGACGGGCTTTCCCCGCAGGGGAGGGCATGATGCGTTGCGCCGTCGTGGGCGGGGGTGCATGGGGAACGGCGTTGTCAGACCTGCTGGCTCGCGCCGGACACCAGGTGACAATCTGGGCGCGCGAGCCGGACGTGGTGGCCCACATCAACACCACGCACGCCAACCCACGGTTCCTGGCGGGCGTTACCCTCGATCCGAGTGTGCGAGCCTCGGGAGACCTCTGCGGCGTGGTCCGTGACGCGGAACTGGTGGTCCATGCGGCGCCGTCCCACGTGTTGCGTGAGGTGGTGCGCGCGGCGGCGCCGGGAGTGTCGCGGGATGCCATTCAGGCGATTGCGACGAAGGGCATCGAGCCGGATTCGTTGATGCTGATGGGCGACGTCGTGTCGGCGGAACTTCCCGGACGTCCCGTCGTCGCGGTCTCGGGGCCTTCCTTCGCCATCGAGGTGGCGCGTCGCCAACCCACGGCCGTCGTCGCGGCCAGCGACGATGCGGCGGCCTCGGCCGCCGTCCAGCACGCCTTCAGTACTCCGACCTTCCGGGTGTACACGACGGACGATGTCCGTGGCGTCGAGCTCGCGGGCGCCGTGAAGAACGTCATGGCCGTCGCCACCGGCATCGCCGAGGGGCTCGGGCTTGGCTTGAACCCGCGCGCGGCGCTGATCACCCGCGGGCTGGCGGAAACGACGCGCCTGGGCGTCGCGTTAGGCGCTCGTCAGGAGACGTTTGCCGGTCTCGCCGGACTCGGCGACCTGGTGCTCACCTGTACCGGGGCCCTCAGCCGCAACCGGGCGGTCGGCGTCGAGGTCGGGAAGGGCCGCGCGCTTCACGACGTCCTGGCGGGAACGGAAACCATTGCCGAAGGCGTGCGGAACGCCCGCAGCACGGTGGCCCTGGCCGGGCAAGCCGGCGTGACCATGCCGATCGCGGAAGCGGTCTATCGCGTGCTGTTCGAGTCACAGCCCCCCGACGAAGCCATCGCAGAACTCATGCAACGCGAACTCAGAGCGGAGCGGGACGAATGACGGACAAGGCCATCCAGGAGTTCTTCTCGATTGGCGAGGTGTGCGAGCTGACCGGACTCAAGCAGCACGTGCTGCGATACTGGGAAAGCCAGTTCCGCTTCCTGAACCCCGCAAAGAACCGGTCCGGCAACCGAGTCTACCAGCGGAAGGAGATCGAGCTCATCCAGTACGTGAAGCACCTTCTCTACACGGAGAAGTACACGATCGAGGGCGCGAGGCAGAAGATCGACGACCACAGGAAGGACGGAGGCCTCCGCGCCGAAGCACGAGGCGCGCTGGGCGCGGAGACGCTGGCCGACGTTGAACGGCAAATGGCCGACCTGCTTTCAGTGCTGGAGAAATCCAGTCCGGTTCCGGAACCACGAAGCGTGGCCGAGGAAAAGATCTAAGTGAGGATTCTGTGCACCAACGATGACGGGTATCTCGCATACGGGCTGGAGTGCCTGGTCCGCGCCGCGGAGCAGATAGGCGAGGTCACCGTCGTCGCTCCCGATCGCGAGCAAAGCGCCACCAGCCACTCGCTCACGCTTCACCATCCCCTGCGGCCGGTGCCGCGCGGGCCCAGGCGTTTTCAGGTCGACGGCACGCCAACCGATTGTGTGATGCTGGCGGTGGAAGCCCTCATGCCTGAGCGTCCTGACTTCGTGCTCAGCGGCATCAATCACGGACAGAACATGGGCGAGGACGTTCTGTACTCCGGCACCGTGGCGGCGGCCATGGAAGGACTCGCGCTGGGCATTCCTTCCATCGCGATTTCCTTCGCCGGTGGCGACCTTCGCGCCGACGTCTCGCGGCTGGACGAGCAGGTCACGATCCTCGTCCCACTCCTGCGGCATCTCACGAGTCTCAAGCCATTCCCGGCGGACACCCTGCTGAACGTCAACCTTCCGCCGGTTTCGCCGACCGAGCAGCGTGGAATCCGCCTGACGAGACTGGGGCGCCGCGTCTACTCCAACTCGATCCAGCCGATGCGCGATCCCTGGGGGCGTGAAATCTACTGGATCGGTGGCGGGGACATCACCTGGGAGGGAGGGGACGATTCGGACTTCCAGGCGATCAGGGATTCGTGCGTGTCGGTCACTCCGCTGCACCTCGACCTCACCCACCGGGACATGCTGGATACCAGGGAACAATGGTGGCTGGCCCCCTGATTCCCGAGTATCGCGGAGCCCGGCGCCGTCTCATCGAAACGCTCCAGGAGAATGGAATCTCCGACCTCTCCGTCCTGCGCGCTTTCGAACTGACGCCTCGCCATCTGTTCGTGCCGAGTGGCGTCCGTCACCGCGCCTACGAGGACAGTGCGTTGCCGATCGGGAGCGGGCAGACGATTTCGCAACCCTCGGTGCATGCGAGGTACCTCCAGGTGCTCAAGCTCACCGGTCACGAAAACGTCCTCGAAGTGGGAACAGGTTCGGGGTACCAGACGGTGCTCCTGAGTCATCTGGCGGCACGAGTCTTTTCCATCGAGCGAGTGCCGGAGTTGCTCGAGCGGGCCCGCGAGGTCATCGCCGAGTGCGGAGTGCGAAACGTGTCACTGATGCTCGGTGACGGAACGCTCGGTTGGCGGCAGCACGCGCCATACGACGCAATCCTGGTGAGCGCTGGGGCGCCCGACGTGCCGCGGCCACTCCTCGAGCAACTGGCCGAGGGCGGCCGCATGATCGTCCCGCTGGGTGACATGGATGAGCAGATGCTTGTGATGGTGACGCGTAAAGGCGACACATTCGAGCGCCGTGACATCGCGCCGGTCCGATTCGTCCCGCTGTGGGGATCCCACGGGTGGTCGGGCTGAACAGCTCACGGCCCGGTCGTGGTCCTGACGCCGGAGACCACTCATGATGGATGGATCGGACAACGAGGGCGCCCGCAGACCGGGAACTCGGCCTTTTGTCAGCGGACGTCCCATCGCGCAAGTCGGCCCACTGACTTCAGCCTATGTGACATCGCGCCCGTTCCCGTTTGCCGGTGCGCGATCGACCACGGCCGCGGGAACCAGGACAACGACGTCCTCGGCGGTCACCACCGCGGGCGCAGTCCCCACGCCGCGCTGGACCGTGGCCGTCTACGAGCCCGGCCTGGAGCATGTCGCGTCGCTCGATTCCGAGACACAGACTCTGTCGCTCGAGTCGCCACCACCGGACCGCTCGGAGCGAGATAACGTCGCCGAGGCGAGCCTCGCGCTTTCCGACGGCATCGTGGAAGTCGGACGACACGCTTCCAGTCTGGCAGCCGCGGAAGTCCTCGAGGTCGTGGCGCGTCGGCTGCGTCTCGGCGAGATTCTGTTGCTTCCGGGTGCGTCGACGCAAACCGACGCCGCTGTGGTTTCATCGGTCCTCGCCGCATTGCTCGGAGGTCGCCGCTAACCTCTTTCGCGCATGGGCATCGTCCACCTCAGGATCGTTGGAAGAGTGCAGGGGGTGGGATTTCGATGGTTTGTTCGCGACAGAGCGTTGGAACTCGGTATTTCCGGCTGGGTGAGGAACACACCGTCCGGTGATGTCGAGGTGGCAGCCAGCGGGGATTCCTCGAAGCTTTCTGCGCTCGAGTCGTTCGTGATTCGTGGGCCCGCAGGATCGAATGTGACCTCCGTCGATCGAGTGCATCCACCGGCCGGCACATCGTATCCATCCCCATTCCGGATTGAACGATGACTGAGGAAGGCTCGGCATCCCTCGATCAACGGTTGCGCCGCCTGGTGCGCGACGTCCCCGACTATCCGCGCGCCGGCATCATGTTCAAGGACATCACGCCGCTTCTTGGCGATCCCGAGTCATTCCGGTCGGCGTGCGAGGCCATGGCGGATACGTTCCGCCGCGAACGCGTGACGCATGTCGCGGCGGTGGAGAGCCGCGGGTTTCTCTTCGGATCGCCCATCGCGGTAACGCTGAAGGCCGGCGTAGTCCCCATCCGGAAGCGCGGCAAACTGCCTTACGATTCCGAGTTCGAGGAGTATGAACTGGAGTACGGGACCGACGCCCTCGAGATGCACGTTGATGCGTTGCCAGCCGGCGCGCGGGTGCTCGTAGTGGATGATCTGCTGGCTACTGGTGGGACGGCGGCTGCGGCCTGCCGGCTCGTTGAGCGACTGCAGGGGACGGTTGTGGGCTGTTCGTTCCTGATTCGACTTGGATTCCTGGATGGCCTGGGGAAGCTGGGGGGGCGGCACGTGCATAGCCTCATGACGTACGAGTGAGGTCGGCTCGATCCTGCAGGCGTGATGGGAGCACGCCCCTACGCGAGATTCCATCAAGGGGGCGGGGGCGACTAGATTTTCCCCCGCAGTCGGCCCGCAAGGGGGAGGCGTAACGTCACGCCGTCGCTGGCGGCGCCACGCCCCTGTAGCTCAGGTGGATAGAGCAGCGGTTTCCTAAACCGTTGGCCGCGTGTTCGAGTCACGCCAGGGGCACTGGTAACCAGTTAAAGCAGGCAATACACCCGAGCCTGGCTCAACGCCGGCAGGAACCCGTTCAGGACAAGGCAAATGGCGAAGACGGACTCGACAGTACCGATCGCTGAAGAAGGCACCAGCGAGTCGATCTTTGAGTGGGCGCAAGTCAACGCGAGCAAGCTCTCCATCGGCGGCATCGTGGTCGTGGCATTGGCGGCTGTAGGGCTCCTCTGGCGCGCCTCGGCGGACAAGAAAGAGGTCAGAGCCAGTCAGGCCTTGGCTGCCGCACAATCGGTCGTGCAGTCCGGTAACGCCGCCCTGGCGCAGTCAGACCTTCAGGCTCTGCTGCGCCGCTACGGGGGGACGACGGCTGCGATCCAGGCGCGAATGCTTCTGGCCCAGGTTCACTTCGGGCAAGGGAAACTTGACGATGGCTTGAAGGAGCTGGATGCCATCGGCACACCCGGCCCCTACGCCGCTTCGGTACACGGGCTGAGAGCGGCTGGGCTGGAGCAGGCCGGGAAGCCCGCTGAAGCGGGTGCCGAATACGAGCGAGCCGCCGGCGCGGCAAACACCACGTTCGGCAGGGCGAGCTACCACTCCGACGCCGCCCGCGCCTACCTGGCTGCCGGAAATGCGGATGCCGCCAAGCGGATTTGGGAAGCCATGGCTGCCGACGACACCAACCCGCTCGCTAGCGAGGCGAGGGTTCGCCTGGGCGAGATCAAGGTGAAGCCGATCGGATAGGGAAAGCAGGCAAGTGGTAGTCTCGTGTCTCGATGAGCGGGCCCTTCAATCCGGGTGGCCCGTTTTGCGTTTGCTGGCTCTAAAGTGCCGATAATAGATGTTATGTAAAGTTAGCTAGTGGATAAGGTGTGGAAAACCGGAACGTCATCGATGCCATTCCGTTCTAACTCGCTCGTCTGTAAAGGCTTGGCAACGCTGTATTCGTTCCACGTGGACGAGCGTCAGGAGGAGGCACCCTGAGCGGGCCGGCCGTCGCTTCGGGCCAGACTCGACCAAGCGTTCAACTCGACAGTGAATCAGAGCAAGGGAGAAAGGTCGCGGAGCCGGCCCTCGAACACCAGCCGCCCTTCCCCAGACAGCGTTGGCATCCCGTTCTCGAACGTCACCGTCAATGGCGCTCCCGAGCGCGTAATCAGCCTCAAAGGGCCGCTCTCGCCGTCCCAGGTCATCAGCATGGCCGCCGTCGCCACAGACCCGGATCCGCAGGCCAGAGTCTCCTCCTCGACGCCGCGCTCATAGGTTCGATAGGTCCAGTCCGGCCCTCGACGGGAGACGAAGTTGACGTTCGCGCCGGCCCTGAGGCTGGGCAGGCTCCGAAGCGCCCGGCCACGGCCCTCCACGTCGACCTCCTCGACGTCAGCACAGGCCACGACCAGATGCGGCACACCAACCCGGGCAAAGCCTATTCGCCGCTCGCCAGCCGCCAGGGGAGTCTCAAAAGCGGGGTCGGCGTCGAGAACGGCAGGCATCCCAACCTCGGGCCCTCGCGGGCCGAATCGCCCGGGAATCGGCCCTGAGGAAGTTCGGAACGAGAAGCTCTCGCCCGGCTCGACTATCCCAAGCTCCGCCGCCAGCGTCACCGAGCAGAGGGATGCGTTGCCGCAGAACTCGGCCAGGGAGCCATCTCGATTGAAGTAGCGCATGCCGTACCTGTGCTCCGGATCATTCTCCAGGAACACCACTCCGTCCGCACCAACACCTCGCCGCCGGTCGCAGAGCGCGCCAATGGCCTCCGCCGTCTCCAGCCCTTCTGAGGGCAATGAGCGGGTATCGAAGAAGACGAAATCGTTCCCCGACCCCGTCATCTTCCAGAACGTCTGCTGGGAGAGGCGCACGGTTCAGACCCGACCGGTGATCAACCACCACCTCAGTCGCCAAACCATCCAGACGGCTTCACGAACGATTCGCTTCGACATCTTGCTGCTCCCCTCAGAGCGATCGACGAACACAATAGGGATTTCCACGATCCGGAACCCCTTCCGCCACGCCCTGAAGCTCATCTCGATCTGAAACGCATAACCGTTTGAGCGGACGTCGTTTAGATCGATGGCTTCAAGTACCTTCCGACGGAAGCACTTGTACCCGCCTGTTGCGTCGAAAACGTTGAGTCCGGTCACGAAGCGTGCGTACACGTTGGCGAAATAGCTCAGCATGAGGCGGCCGATAGGCCAGTTCACCACCGTGACCTTGCGGTCGCGATAGCGTGAGCCCAGTACCAGGTCCGCGTTCTCGATACTGGCCAGGAATTGCGGGATGTGCTGCGGATCGTGCGAGAAATCCGCGTCCATCTCGAAGACGAACTCGTAGTCGCGCTCCAGCGCCCAGCGGAATCCAGCGAGGTACGCGGTGCCGAGTCCGAGTTTCCGCTCGCGATGGATGATATGGACGCGTCCGTCGGTCGCCGCCCTCTCGTCGACGAGTGCACCCGTGCCGTCTGGAGACCCGTCATCGACGACCAGCACATCGACAATTGGAGTCTGCGCCAGGACCGCGTCGATCAGCTTGAGGATGTTTTCCCGTTCGTTGTACGTGGGAACAATCACCAGAGCGCGATCAGGCACGTCGAACCTTCCCGAGAATTCCCGCAGCAGCCCACCAGACCAATGCGAGGAGCAGGGCCGCGAGAGTCACGGTCTTCCCTGTTTCAAACGGTGCGCTTGCGAACCTGAGCTCGATCTTGCGCGCTCCGGCTGGAAGCTCGACGCCAATCAGGGTCATGTCCGCGCGTCCGATAATCGCCGCCTTCCCATCCGCGGTGGCGGTCCATCCCGGGTAGTAGTTCTCGCTCACAATCAGGGCCGATCCGACCGGAGCCGGTTGGTCCAGTTCGACGTCGATGGCGCCGGGATCGAACCTGGTTGTCCGCGCCTTGATCGGCAGCGCCTCAGGGAGCGAGGTGAGTTGCACGGCGGACACTGCCGCTGCGGTATCAAACAGAGCTGCGCGCCGCACGTCAAACCGTGGGTCGAGCAGCGTGCCCAGCATCTCCTCGTCGGTTGCCTTCACGATTGCCGGTGTGACCCAGGCGGCTGGGATCTCATCGGCCATCTGGAACAGGTAGACCGTCGTGCCGTACGCATTTCGCACGGGGCCCACAACCCGGTTGAGGCCGGGTACGCCGAGATCCTCCGCGTCAGTCAGGATGTACCTGACGTTCATGAGATGCCAGAAATTCGGATTGGCGATCGCTCCTGGTACTCCGCCAAGTCGCTGGAACCGGCCCAACTCATTGCCGTGATATCCAGAGACGTTTCGGATGCGGTGTGTCATGAGCGCGTCGCCCGCCAGGAACGGATCCCGTCCGTTCTGCCTGGGGTCGGCCACAAACGGCAAGACCCTTCCCGGCTCCGGCTGCGCCTTCACGTAATCGACCGTGGAATCCGCGGCAAATATCTCGGCGGCGGGTGGAGAAAACTGCCAGTACATCCGCTCGACCGACCACAGATCCACGGCCACGATCCCCGCGAGCAGGTACCCTCCAGCCTCGCGACCAACCCTGCCCGTTGCAAGCAGAAAGAGGCACGTGAGCCCCATGGCGCCAAATAGCATTGATCGAAGAGACCCGCCGCGAAGCGCGGCGTCGTTTGCCAGCACGTAATCGGTCTGGTCGGGCCGAGCGACGGCCACGCCGAGATTCGTCAGGCCGCCCATTGCACCGATCACGCCAATGCCGAGGACCGCAACGGCCCACCCAATGAGGTAGCGACGGCCTACGTCGCGATGCACGGCTCGCTCGGCGCCGAACGCGGCCAGCACGGCGACGCCAAATGACACCACGTAGAGCATGGTGCTTGGAGCACGGAAGAACTTCGTTCCCGGCACGATCGCGTAGACGAGGCGATAGAACGGCGTGTTGCCGCCGAGCGCCCATAACACCGCGATTACGGTCACGCCGGTGAAGAACCAGAGAAGCTTTCGGTTCGCGGCCGGGCGCCCGCGCGCGAAAGCGAGGGCAGCCAGCAGGATTGCGGCGACGCCGAGATACTCGCTGTGCAGGTGGATCAGGTTGTCGCCCCAGTAGCGGTCCAGGATCCCGGAGAACTGCGGGACCCAGAAGTTCACCATCTCCTCGGGCGGCATCGAGTACGAGGTCGCTGCTTCCCAACCCTTCCCCAGTGCGCGCGGCGACCACGGCACGTACTCGCGTACCGGCAGGTACTGAATGGCTCCCATGGCGCCGCCAACGATCACGGCTGCGGCGGCCGCACCGAGGCGGCGGAGCGCCGTCGTGCGCGGCAGGACCCCGCCACCGGTATCGGCAAAGGCGAGGAAGAGTCCCAGCGAGCCGCTGACGAGCAGCATGTACTGCAGGAGCTGTGGATGTGGACTGAGGACCGCCAGTCCGACGGTGATGGCCAGCGCACCCCAGGCCCAGTGCCGGCCGTCGCGGACGCCGCGTACCACCAGGAACAGTGCCATGGGGAGCAACGCGGAGATGAAAAGCTTCCCGTCATGCCCCGGCGAGACCAGCCCGGCAACGTTGCCACTCATCATGTACGCCAGGCCGCCGATCAGCGACCCGAAGAACCCGAGACCTAACGAGCGAAGGAAGACGAAGGTGAAGAGGCCGGCGAGAAACACGTGGATGATGAATCCCCAGGTCATGGCCACGTCCGTGGGGAGGATCATCCGCAGCAGGAAGGTCGGATAGAAGATGTCGCCGTGCATCGCGGCGACGTACGGCATCCCCCCGAACAGGTATGGGTTCCAGAGCGGGAACGAACCGGTGTCGCGCAATACCGACGCCGCGAACTCGCGGAACGCGTACCCGGCGATGTACTGGTCGCTGTGCGGCCTGACGAGGAATTGCCCCGTGAGCGCCGGCCATGCCAGCGACAATGCGGCGAGCGCGTAGGTCGCGACAGCCCAGGCAAAAGCACGCCGTGGAAGAGCGACCGCTGTTTCCGAGGTATCGATGGTTCTCGTCATCTCGTGCCGTCGAGGGTCACAGCCGTCACAGAACGGCCAAAGATACGTTCACGATCAATGAGGCGCAGGCGTGGCTGTGGGGATGAGTCACCGTGGCAGGGACAAGCGTTCACCGCCATGATCCACGTCAGGCGTGCCCGGAGCCATTCAGCACCGAATCGTAGAGCTGCCGGTAGCGGCGCGCGACCGAATCTGGCGCAAAACGAGCGAGTGCCGATTGACGCCCTGCCCTTCCGATCTCATGGCGGCCCTCGGAGCAGACCACATTGTCGAGCGTCAGGGCGAGGGTGGCGGCGTCACCGGGCGGCACGAGGTAGCCCGTGACACCGTGCTCTATCGTGTCGGGTAGACCGCCTGACGCGAACGCCACGACGGGTGTCTCGCAGAGCTGCGCCTCGACGGCCACCAGGCCGAAACCTTCTTCGCGCGACGGAACCACGAGAGCGGTGGCGGAGCGATAGAAGTCGAGCAGGCGCGGTTGGGGCAGCGCGCCATGCCAATGGACCCGGGCTCCAATGCCGAGTGCCTGCACCTGCTCGAGCAGAGCCGCACGGTCGGTACCATCTCCGATGACATCGAGTTCGGCCGGCTGGCGCATGGCCGCCACGGCGTCGAGCAACAGGGCGATTCCCTTCTGCGCATTCAGCCTGCCGACGAACAGCAATCGTCTCGCGTGGCGCGGTCCGCCCGGTGTGAAGAGGTGGGTGGCCACCGGCATGGGCGAGACGATCGGATCCGAATCGGGAGCCATCGTCTTCACCTGGCCGGCGAGCCACGAGGAGACGGTGGTCACCGCGCTCGAGTTGGACAGGATGCGCCGCAGCAGCGCTCTGGCCAGACCGTTTCCCATCGCGAGGCGGACGTCAGTCCCGTGCATTGTCGTGATCAAGGGGATGCCGGCGAGGCCGGAGATCCACGATCCGACGAGGCCACCAGGAAACCACCAGTGGGCGTGGATCAGCGACGGTTTGAACTCGCGCCGCACCCGCGCGCCGCTGGCGAAGCCTGAACCGAGAAAGCCGAGCAGCGCGATCTTCGCGCTCAGCGACCGGCTGACTTCCTCGGCCATCTGGCCAGTATAGGCCAACCGCTGGAACCGCCGAGGGGCGTATCGGAACCGGTGCAGCGGAATCCCGTCGAGCACCTCGTTCGCGGGAAGGTGGTCTCCCGCGGGTGCCACCACGGTCACGTCCACGTCCTGGGCCTTCAGGGCCTGGGCCAGGTGCAGCAGGAACGCGCCGGCGGCATCGCCGGAGGTGCGGGGGTAGGAATGCGTGAGGAACAGGACGCGCATGGGTCCGGGGCCTGCCTAACGATCGCGATCCAGCTCGGTCACCTGTCGCCGTAATTCACGAAGCTGCGCCCGCAGGCCGGCGATGAGCTCGCCGAGGAGTCCCGCCACGAAAAGGATGGTCCCGAGGATCAGACCAGTCTGGATGGCCACCCATGCCGCGCGCACGCCCTGTCCCGTGGCCAGAAGCGCCGTTCCGGTCAGCGCACTGAGAACCACGAGGAACGCTCCCAGCATGCCGAAAAAGAGCAGCGGCTTGGGGGCAAACCGGAGCTCGAACCAGACGGAGAGCATGTCCAGCACGCCGACGGGAATTCGCGATACGCCGAACTTCGACTTGCCGGCATGACGCGGGTAGAGTTGAACCGGGATTTCCTTCACGGAGAAGCCCTGCGCCGCCGCGAGCACGATGAGGTATCGATGCCAGTCCGGCCGGACCGGGATGTGCTCCATCACTTCGCGCCGATAGGCCTTCACGCTGTTGAGATCCTTGACGCGAATGCCGAAGAGCGCCCGGCTCAAGCCGTTGTAGATACGCGAGACGAAGGCTTTCTCGTAGGACCCCTGCTTGAACCCGGTGACCATGTCGGCTTCGCCGGACACGATAGGCGCCACCAGGCGCGGGATGTCCTCCGGAAGGAACTGGAGGTCGGCGGGATAGAACACGAGCACGGCGCCGCGTGCGTGGTGGAACCCGGTCCGCAGGGCATCGGCGATCCCGCGCTTTGTCCGATGCCTTACGACGCGCAGGAAGGGATACGATGCACGAAGCGACTGGAGCACGCTCCACGTGCTGTCGACGGATCCATCGTCGATGACGATGACCTCATACCGCAGCGGACCCGAGCCTGCCAGGGAGGTGGCGGCGAGCTCCATGAAGCGGGGAAGATTCTCGGCTTCGTCGTTGGCCGGGACGAGAACGGAGACGTCGATTCCGTCGCGTGAGCGCCGGGGGTCGATGCGCTCGACGTCTACCGGTGTGGTTCGTGGCACATCGTGACTCGCGACTCGTGACTCGTGACTCGGCACGCCGTGCGTCATACCCGCTTGCGCATCCTTGCCGACAGCACGCCTAACTGATCGCGATACTTGGCCACCGTCCGCCGGGCGATGTTCACGCCCTGATCCAGCAGGATGGCCACGATGGCCTGGTCGGTGAGCGGATTCTTCGGATCCTCCCCTTCGACGAGCTTCTGGATCTGGTCCTTGATGCCTCGCGCCGAAACGTCCTCACCACCGGTCGTGCTCAAGCCTGACGAGAAGAAGAACTTCAGGGGTAGCACGCCTCGCGGCGTCTGCACGTATTTCTCGTTGGTCACGCGGCTCACGGTGCTCTCATGCATCCCAATGTGCTCGGCCACCTCGCGAAGCGTGAGGGGGCGCAGATGCTGGATGCCCTTCTCGAAAAAATCGCGCTGGCGGTCGACGATGTAGTTCGTCACCTTGAGCATGGTCTGACGCCGCTGCTCGATGGCCTGGATCATCCAGTTGGCCGAATTCAGCTTGCTGGAGATGAACTCCTTGTTCTCCCCTTCGAACTTGCGACGGTCCCGGGCGATTTCCTGGTAGATCTTGCTCAGGCGCAGCCGCGGAAGGTGGGCGTCATTGATGAAGACGTGATACCGGCCATCGATCTTGTCGATGACGAGATCGGCGACGATGTAGTTGTCGCTGGCTTCGCTGTGACGAAGTCCGGGCTTTGGATCGAGCTTGGCCACCTCGTCGGCGGCATGCTGAACTTCAGCGACGGTCACGCCAAATCGCTTGGAGATCTCGCTCCAGCGATGACTGATCAACTCGTCGAACGCGTCCCTCACGAGCCGGCCTTCCAGCGTCTCCTCGCGTCCGCTCTCGCGAATCTGAATCAACAGGCACTCGCGCAGGTTTCGCGCCCCCACGCCCGGCGGATCGAGTGACTGGATCGTGGCGAGCATCGACTCGGCCTCTTCGGTCGTGTAGAGCGGTACCGCGTCACGGCCGACCTCCTCGGCCGCCCTCACCACGACTTCGTTGATGCCGCTGAGTAATTCCTCGAGCGTGCAGGCCAGCCATCCGTTCTCGTCGATGTTCCCGATGAACTCCTCCGCCAGCAGCATCTGACGGGGATTGAGATCCAGCAGAGCCACCTGGTCGCGGAGGTAGTCATCGAGACCGCGCCGCTCGACCGAGACGGGTTCGTAATACTCTTTCTCCTCGTGTTCCTCGCGATGACCCGGCGTGTCGAACCCGTCGAGGAGAATCTCCTCCCAGTCGATCTCGCCTTCCTTCGCCGGCTCGCCTTCGGGCGCGGGCGGTTCGGTGAGATCCGTCGCAGCGGTCGTCCCATCTTCTTCGCTTTCCTGGTCCGCTTCCTCCTCGTCGTCCTCGGGCTCCACGAGTTCGAGGAACGGGTTGACGAGGAGCTCCTGCTTGAGGTGCTGCTGCAGGTCCAGCAGAGGCATGTAGAGCAGATCCATCGCCTGGTACAGGCGTGGATTGATCTTGAGCTCCTGCCGGAGCGAGGTGCTCTGGCTGAGCCCTGTCTTCACCGGCCGTTTCCTTCGGCGGCAAACCGGGCGCGAAGGCGCGCGGTGAGCGTGGGGCCGAGGTAGATCCGCGAGACCTCGTCATCGAAAACGAGCTCGCGCACGGTGCCGGAGACCTTGACCTGTCCGTCGAACATGATGTAGGCGCGGTCGACGATATCGAGCGTTTGCTCGACGTTGTGATCGCTGATCAGCACGCCGATGCCCTTGGTCCGGAGGCCCGCGACGATCGACTGGATGTCGTGGACCGCGATCGGATCGACGCCGGCGAACGGCTCATCGAGCATCATGAACTTCGGTTGGGTGACGAGGGCTCGCGTGATTTCGAGACGGCGCCTTTCGCCGCCCGACAGGGAGTATGCCTTGTTGCCGCGGAGGTGCTTGATGTTCAATTCGTCCAACAGTTTATCCAGCCTTGAGCGACGCTCGGCCTTGGTAATTGGCAACGTCTCAAGGATGGCCAGGACGTTCTCCTCGACCGTCAGTTTTCGGAACACCGACGGCTCCTGGGAGAGGTACCCGATTCCGCGGCGGGCGCGTTTGTACATCGGCATCCGGGTGATATCGGTGCCATCGAGCCGGATGCGGCCCTCGAGCGGTTCTATCAGGCCGACGATCATGTAGAACGTCGTGGTCTTCCCCGCGCCGTTCGGGCCCAGCAGGCCCACGATCTCGCCCTGGCGCAGGTGGACGTCGACGTTGTCCACGACGCGCCGGCGCCGATAGGCCTTGCTCAGTCCCTCGGCGTGCAATTCGCTGCCGTCGCCGGGAACGACGGCCGGCCGTGCGGGCTGCGGTGACACGGCCGCTACCTCACCGGTGTGTTTGAGGCGCTCGGCGACCTCCCCGCGCATCCCGGCGACACTGGCCCAGACGTCCGGCTTCACCCGCAGTCCCGGCTCGTCCGCCGCCGCCGACGTGGCCGGAAAGTCGATGATCCCCTGTCCCGTTAGGCGTGGCAGCACCGAGTTGTCCAGGAACGCGCGAACCTCATCGAGGCTCAACCGGCCGGCCTCCCGCGTGGCATCCTCGCCGCGTACACGCAGCGAATCGAGGAAATCGTCCCTGAACCGGATCGCCACGCGGTTGACGGGGGCGAATCCGCTGTCATCCGCTTCGCTCAGAATGGCGTGCAGCGCGAATGCCGCCGAGCGGTCCGCGCCCGCGAGGCGATTGACGAGTTCGCGGATGTCCACGCTTCCGCCGGGATCACTCACGAAGCCACCGTGATTGGCGGAGCCGTGACGGTTGCGGCGGACGCCGGGTGGCGGCGGGAGGGCGAGCGGCCCCGGGTCGCCTAACGCTATCCGCCGTGAGCGGCGCGAGGTAGACGCCGGAAGCCTGGTCCGTCACCGTGACCGTTGCCACTTCACCGTTCTTGAAGGTCAGCCGTATGACCCGCCCGGTGACGTAGTTGATGCCCGGTCGCGATCGATTGAGGCTGTCGGCCGGCACCTGGTAGTAGGCGCTGGCTTCTCCCGAGGCGAACAGGTCGCGAATGGGCGGCTGCGTGGTATCCGCCGCGGCAACGGAGTCAAAGCGCGCGATGAGCGTGTCGCCGCGGATCCAGTCCCGCTCGTCGCTTCGTATGTGCACGGTGTCAGGGTCCGACTCCGCGAAGGCCTTTCCAATCGCTCGCAACTCCCTGATCCGCTGATCGGGCATGACGATGTCCAGTGAATCGGCGATGATATCGCGATCGGTCGTCGTCGCGCGCGCGCCCGAAGGGCCGAACGCAAAGGCTCGATTCAGTTTGGCATTCGCGATCCGCAGGTCGATCGTGTCGGAAGTGACGTCGAACTCCTTGCTGACCGCGTTGGCCGAGTCGATGGCCACAACCCGGTCTACCTGCCTGGCGGCACCGTACATCTCGATCACGCGGCCCTTGAGAGTAAAAGGCTGCGACCCTTTCGACTCCACCACTGGCCCCTTCATGAGTCGTGAGAAGCGACGGGCGCCATCGAGCATCGCCGAGTCACCGGTGGCCACGACGTCGGTCCGTTCGAGTCGCACGTCGCCCATGGCAAAGAAGGTGGAATCCCCCTCCCCCAGGATCGTGTTCCCCAGAACGACGATTGGCGGCTGATCGCGTCCGGCGGAATCCTTCTCCACGTAAGTCAGCCGGGGACGCTGTGTGGCGACAATTCGCGCCCTGTCGCGCAGTCCACGCACGGGTCGGAAATACTCGAGCTGCCGGCCATCCAGAGTGGCCGCGTCCTGCGTCATCACCGCATGAACGTCCTCCTGGAACAGGAGGCGTTCTTCGGCGCGAAAGTACGTCACTCGCTGGGCGTCGATCGCGTAGCGGGTTTCCCGGTAGTGCACGTTGCCGATCAGGATATGAAGATCGTTGACCTCATAGCTCTCGGCACTGTCGGCCGTGATCGTTATGTCCTGGCCGCGACAATGACCGACGATACCTCCGCCCGAGACCGTGAAAGCCTTCTTCGTCGTCGGATCGACGATGTATTGCGCGCGGGTCAACGGAGTGTTTGGGAGGTCAAGCACGCAGCGCCGCTCGGTCTGCGGCGCTGCCTCGGATTTCGGCGGAACGACTGAAACGGGGGCCGTCGGCGCCGGTTCCGGCGTCACGGAAGCCGCGCGAATCGAATCCTCGCTAGCCTTCGTCGCGGCTTCGCGCGCCACGCGCTCGGCGACGCTATCCGCCACAGGCATAACCGTCGCCCTCGGGCGTGGTCCGCCAGAGCGTCCGCAGGCTTCCAGAGCAACGAGGAAGGCCAGAACGGCAACCGGGACGCGGAGTCTCATCGCCTTGGGATCTTGACCTGGGTGCCCGTGACCTGCGCGGCAGCCAGAATGCGCATGTTGGTCATGTCCGGGTTGGATACGAAGCCAATGCCCTTCGTGACGCGTTCCCCCTGCGTGAGCGTGAACGCGCTGTCGCTCGAGATCTCGTTGCGAGACGGATCATATCGGAGGTGTGGTGACTCGAGCCGCTCCCCTTCCTTCGAGACGACGACGACATTACCGCGAGCTTCCATCGTGCCAACCCGGCTGTTATGCGCCCCTTGCACGGCCGTCAACACCGCGTCCTGAACTCCCTCAGGCGTGAAGAACGTGGCCGTGACCTTCCGCAGCTCCTCGCGGGTGTTGTCGTCGTACATGAGCAGGGTATCGGCACGCACGTTCGCGCGGCGGACGCCGGCGTCAGTCAGGAAGAACGACACGCCGATGAGCATCTGCTCGGCGGAATCGGGGAGCAGTGCCTCGCTGGCAACGGGCGGCCCTTGCGTGTCCCCGCAGGCAGAGGACACGCTCGCGACTATCGCGCACACGGCACTGCGAAATGCGCGGGTCATGCCACCCCCGCCCGCATGAGGTCATGAAGGTGGACCACGCCTACGATGTGTTGGGAGTCATCAACGACCGGCATCGCCATTATGCCGATCTGCTCCATGCGGTACACTGCCGCGCTCGCAAGTTCCTCGGCGTCGGCCACTTTCGGAGATCTGGTCATCACGGACTCAATGGTCATGCCGAAGATTTCCTGCGTGCGCTCGAGCAGTCGGGTGAGGTCGCCGGCGGTGAAGACACCGGCGACCCGATTGTCCGGAGTGGCGGCGATGACGATCCCACGGCGCTCGGCGAGCCAGACAACCGCGTCCCGCAACGTAGCCGAAGGAGCCAGCACGGGCAGGCGATCCCGCTCCATGATGTCGCGCACCCGCGTGATCAGCTTGCGACCGAGTGCGCCGCCCGGGTGAAGGCGCGCGAAGTCCTCCCGCCGGAATCCCTTTCGCTCGAGCACCGCGACGGCCAGGGCATCGCCGAGGGCCAGGGCGGCCGTCGTGCTGGTCGTGGGCGCGAGATCGTGCGGGCATGCCTCTTCCTTCACCCACGCATCGAGCACCGCATCGCATTCGTGTCCAAGCGTCGATTCGGCGGCTCCGGTCAACGCGATGGTGCGCACACCAAAGCGACGGAGGTGCTCGAGCAACATCAGGAGCTCTGCAGACTCGCCGCTCTTTGAGAGCAGCAGCGCCACGTCGTTGGCTCCGACGAGTCCGAGATCGCCGTGGAGACCTTCGACCGGGTGAAGGAAGGTTGCCGGCGTTCCGGTGGACGTGAGTGTCGCGGCAATCTTGCGCGCCACATGACCTGATTTCCCGATGCCGGACACGATCACGCGCCCCTTGGAGGCGGCAATCAGGTCCACCGCGGCAGCGAAGCCAACTCCGATGCGGCGTTCCACCTCCGACAGGGCCTCGGCCTCCATACGCACGACGCGGCGGCCGGTCGCCCTGGCGTCCGTCCTTGATTGTGTCATGAGGGGGCCTCCTCGGAGTGGGACTGGACGTACTGCTCCACGAGGGCATCCCATTGGCCGCGAGCGCGCAACAGCACTTCCGCGAATTCCCGCACGGCGCCACGACCACCGTCTCTCGTCAGGCGGACGGCTCCCAGTCGCGCGACATCGTCCGTGCAGTTGGCGACGACGACCGGCAAGCCGACGACCCGCAGCACCGCCAGGTCCGGAAGGTCGTCACCAACGAATGCCACCTCGTGCTCGCCGATCCCCTTGGCGGCCAGCAGACGTCGCAGCGCCGGCAACTTCCGGGCATGCTGGTCCTGCACCACGTCGGTAATGCCAAGCTCCAGGGCCCGGATGGCCACGGCCTCCGAGACTCGCCCGGTGATGATGACCACCTCGATGCCGGCGAGCTGCATCATCTTGATCCCCACGCCGTCCAGAATGTCGAAGCGCTTGAATTCCAGCCGGGCGCCGTCCACATCTCCCAGGTAGATCCCGCCCTCGGTGAGCACGCCGTCGACATCGAGCCCGACCAGCCGAATGCGCCTGGCAAGGTCGGGATCGATCGCGGACGATCCACGGTCACGCGCCGCACCTGCGCCAGGGGCGGTCATCGGCGACAGGCCTCGCGCACGGCGATCGCGCGCCTGACGAGTGCCTCGAGCCCGGACAATGGGATCATGTTCGGCCCGTCGCTAGGTGCGTGATCGGGATCCGGGTGCGTCTCGAGGAAGAGTCCGTCCGCGCCCGCCGCAACCGCGGCAAGCGTAAGCGTGGGGATGAACTCTCTCGCGCCGCCGCTGGCGCCGCCCTCGCCGAGCCCAGGGCGCTGGACCGAGTGGGTTCCATCGAAGATCACCGGACAGCCGGTCGCAGTCCGCATGCGTGGAATGGAGCGCATGTCGACGGCGAGGTCGCCGTAGCCGAAAAAGCTGCCCCGCTCAGTGACAGCGACGGTGCTGTGTGACTCGGCGCTGTGTGCCTCTGGCCTCTGGCCTCTGGCCTCTGGCCTTGCCGATTTCACTTTCTCTACCGCGCCCTTCATGGCCTCAGGCGCCATCCACTGCCCCTTCTTCACGTTCACAGCCTTCCCCGTCGCGCCGGCGGCTACGAGGAGGTCGGTCTGCCGGCAGAGAAAGGCCGGGATCTGAAGCGCATCGACAACCTGCGCCACCGGTTCGCATTGCTCCGGCAGGTGGACGTCGGTGAGCAAAGGAAGACCGGTCGCAGTGCGCACACGCGCGAGTCGCTCCAGTCCTTCGTGCAGACCAGGGCCTCGATGGGCGGTTGCGTTGGAGCGGTTGGCCTTGTCGAAGCTCGCCTTGTATACGACGCCCCCCGGGATGATCTCTGCCAGGCGCGCGAGTGCTTCCCCGACCTTCAGGTTGAGACTGTCGTCTTCCAGCACGCAGGGGCCCGCAATGAGAAACAGCTCGTCCCGCGGGAAGCCGCCGAACATGTTCAGTCGGCGGCTTCGACCAGCGCCGGACCGACAGTAGCCGACGCGGCGCGACGCTTGGCACTGGCGGCGGCGGCAATGAACCCCGCAAACAGCGGATGAGGGCGCGTCGGACGAGAGCGCAGCTCGGGGTGGAACTGCACGCCGATGAACCACGGATGGTTCTCCAGCTCCACGATCTCCACCAGCGAGCCGTCCGGTGACAACCCGCTGAGGCGGAGCCCGTTGGCGACGAACTGTTCGCGATAACTGTTGGAGACCTCGTACCGATGGCGGTGCCGCTCGCTCACTTCGGGCACACCGTACACCTCGGCCGCACGCGATCCACGCTGCAGTCGACACGGATACGCACCGAGTCGCATGGTGCCACCCATGTCCGTCACATGCTTCTGCTCCTCCATGAGATCGATGACGGGATTGCTGCACTCAGGGGCGAATTCACTGGAGTGCGAATCGGGGAGCAACAGCACGTTGCGCGCGAACTCGATGATCGCGACCTGCATGCCGAGGCAGATTCCGAAGAACGGCAGGCCGGTTTCCCGCGCGGCGCGGATTGCCTCCACCATCCCGTCGACCCCCCGTACGCCGAAACCGCCGGGTACGAGCAGCGCATGATGTCCGGCAAGCAGTTCACGGGCGCGCGCCCGGTCGGTGAACAGGTCGCTCGACAACCAGGACACGTCCACGCCGACGTCGTTGGCGATGCCGCCGTGGACCAGCGCTTCCTGGATGCTCTTGTAGCTGTCCACGAGTTCCGTGTACTTGCCCACGACGGCGACTCGCACACGATCGCGAGGCGAGATCACACGCGACACCATCGCGCGCCAGGCAGACAGGTCCGGTTCGTTCCCTTCGAGTTCCAGGCGCCTGACGACGCGCTCGTCCAGGCCCTGATCGTAGAAGGAGAGAGGAATCTGGTAGATGGTGGGAACGTCGCGGCTCTCGATGACGTTCCCGAACTCCACGTTGCAGAACAGCGCGATCTTCCGCTTCACGTCCTCGGACAGAGCGCGTTCGGTGCGGCAGATGAGGAAGTCTGGCTGGATACCGATTTCCATCAACTCACGCACTGAGTGCTGCGTGGGCTTGGTCTTCACTTCGCCCGCCGCCGCGATGTACGGAACGAGCGTCAGGTGAATGAAGATGGCGTTCTGCCGGCCTACTTCATGGCGGAACTGACGGATGGCTTCGAGGAACGGCAGCGACTCGATATCGCCAACGGTGCCTCCGATCTCGACGATCACGACGTCGTTCCCGGGCGCCACGCGTTTCATCTGCGCCTTGATCTCGTCGGTCACGTGTGGAATGACCTGCACCGTGCTGCCGAGGTATTCGCCCCGCCGCTCCTTGTGGATGACGTTCTGGTAGATGCGCCCGGTGGTGACATTGTTCGACTGCGACAGCGATCGATCGATGAAACGCTCGTAATGGCCAAGGTCCAGATCCGTCTCGGCGCCGTCTTCAGTGACGTACACCTCGCCGTGCTGGAACGGCGACATCGTCCCCGGGTCGACGTTGAGGTACGGGTCGAACTTCATGATCGTCACCGAGAGCCCTCGCTCAACGAGGAGGCGTCCCAGCGAGGCGGAGGCGATGCCCTTCCCCAGCGACGATACCACGCCGCCGGTGACGAAGATGTAGCGAGTTGCTTGCTGACGAGGCGCATTCTGCATCAGGGTCGTCCGGCGAAAAGGTCATCCCACAGGGCGTTGGCACGAGCGAGATCTTCTTCCGTGTCCACGCCACCGAGCGGCGGCGCGTCCACGAGGTGCACTCCCATGGCCATTCCAGCGGCCAGGGGGCGCAGTTGCTCCAGTCGTTCAATGCGTTCCAGAGCGTGCACGGGAAGCGCGACCCATTTCCGCAACGCCTCCCGGGTGTAGGCATACAAGCCGAGGTGGTGGCGCACCATCCGATTCCGCTCACCCAGGTCCGCCCGATCACGAAGGAACGGGATCGGCGCGCGGGAAAAATAGAGTGCGCGACCGTCGTCACCACACACGACCTTCACGACGTCCGGATTGTCCACGACTCCGGCGGCCGCGTGCGCCGCGCAGGTGGCGAGGGGAAACAGTCCCTTCCGCACCAGACTCGCCGCTCCAGCGATTGCCTCGGGTCGAACGAATGGCTCGTCGCCCTGCACGTTCACGATGACGTCGAAGGAGAGGCAGTCGGGCCGCTCCGCGACTTCGGCGACGCGGTCGGTTCCCGACGGATGGTCGGTCCGGGTCATCGCCACATCGCCACCACGTTCCCTAACGACTGACGCGATCTCCTCGGAATCGGTGGCGACAATAACGCGATCAACGGCGCCGGATTCGGCAATTCTCTCCCACACGCGGACGATGAGTGGAACGCCACCGAGCAGACGGAGGGGTTTTCGGGGGAGCCTGGTGGCGCCGAGCCGGGCGGGAATAACCGCGAGCGTGCTCAGGCGACCTTCAGCGGGGGCGTGCGGCGATGCAAAAGGCACGCCATTCAAGGTATCCCGCTGCCTGGCGAAATCCAAGCCGAACTTGAGTGTCGTTGGGCCGGGGGGGTTACTATCCCCGTTGACTCGCAACTTCTGACACTGCAACCCGATGAGCGGCCAGACCTCCAGCGACACTCAAAGCGGCGAGCGATCGACCGATCAGGGTCACCACCAGCAGCGAAAGTCCCACCTTGGCCGGGTCGGCGAAGACGTTGTCAGTGATGAGGGCTACCGCAGGGGGCCCCAGGCCAAGCCCAACGAAGTTCAGGAGAAACACGAGTAGCGCAGCCGCCTGGCCGCGCATGGCGCCAGGGCTCATCTCCGCCATGGCGGCGGCGGCGGCCCCGAATGGGGCTGCCGCAACAATGTTCGTCACGATCAGGGCGGCGATGAGAACCGGCTCCGCGGCCGTGAGGTAGAGCGGTATCCCCGCGATGATGGAGATGATCGCCGAGATGATGAGGACCAGCAGGTTCCCATCAGGTCGGCCGCGTGACTTGAATCGGTCTGCAAGGCGGCCGCCGGCGATTACGCCGACGACTCCGAAGATGGCCGTCGCGCCTCCCATGAGGAGCCCGATCTTCCCCGAGCTCCAGCCATGGGAACGCTCGAAGAACGCCGGAAACCAGAAGGCGGTGCCGAAGTTCACGATTGAATAGATCGCGATCGCCGCGCCGAAGGTCGAGTAGGCCCGGCCGTGTCTCCGAAGCCATGCCAGCACTTCTGCCCCAGTGAACGCATGAACTGGTGGAGAACCGGCGACCCGATGCCGTCTTGGTTCGCGGATGGTCAGTGTGAGGAGTGCCAGGAGCATCCCCGGGACGCCGACGACAATGAAGACGCGCTGCCAGGCGCGGATCTCTCCAAAGACCGGGAAACGCCACGGTTCGAGGTTGCTCATTGTCTCGATCACGGTGCCGCCGATGAAGTACGCCAGTCCCGACCCGATGAACACGCCGCTGGTGAACACGCTCATCGCAGTGGCCAGTTTCTCGGGCGGGAAATAGTCCGCGATGAGCGAATTCGCGGATGGCGATAGCGTGGCTTCTCCGATGCCAACGCCGAATCGCGCGGCGAAGAGCTGACCGTACGTATTCGCAAGACCGCTCGCCGTGCACATCACGCTCCAGGCGGCGACTCCCCACGCAATGATGGCTGGCCGGCTCCTCCGATCCGCCAGTCGTCCCACGATGAATGCGGAGAACGCGAACGTTCCCGCGAACGCGGGGCCGAGGAGATACCCCATCTGCGTGTCGGTCAGCCCGAGATCGGCCTTGATCGGCGTGAGCAGCAGAGCCATGACCTGCCGGTCGATGAACGACGATACGTTCAGCAGCAGCAGGACGCCGACTACGTACCATGCGTAGCGGGTCCCGGGCGCGGGTGCCGTCGTGGGAGATGCGGTGTCAGGCGGGGGCATGCGCCCCGGGAACGGCGGCCAGCCTGAGGAAATTAGCCAGGAGGTCCTTCCCGCTGGGCGTCATGATCGATTCCGGATGGAACTGCACGCCCCAGACCGGATGCTCTCTATGCCGAACGGCGTGGATTTCACGGGTATCGTCCTGGGCGACTGCCGTGACGATCAGCGCTCCGGGCAGCGTGCCTGGTTCCGCGATGAGCGAGTGATATCGCATGACATCGAGCGGCGAGGGCAGCCCCGCAAAGAGATCGGAGCCGTCGTGCAGTACGCGCGATGTCTTCCCATGCATGACGCGTCCCGCGCGCACGACACGTCCGCCATACGCTTCGACGATGGCCTGATGGCCGAGGCAGACGCCAAGGATTGGCACGGTCGCTCCCCAGCGCCTGACGAGTGGAACGGAGATGCCCGCCTCCGCCGGAGTGCAGGGTCCGGGCGAGATCACGATGGCGGTCGGGGCCAGCGCCCCCACGTCGTCCACTGAAATCACGTCATTGCGCCTGACGTCGACTTCCACGCCGAACTCGCCGAGATACTGGACGAGGTTGAAGGTAAAGGAGTCGTAATTATCCAGAACGAGAATCACGCTACGTGCTGATTAGTGGGTGCTAGGGCGATTTGCTGGAACTGGTGCTTGGCGCTGGTGCTTGGTGCTGGAGCGGCTAACCGCGCGGGTGGAACTGCTTGTGGACGCTCCGAAGATACTCGCGGTCCACATGCGTGTAGACTTGCGTGGTCGATACGTCGGCGTGACCCAGCATTTCCTGAACCGCCCGCAGGTCGGCGCCGCCCTCCAGGAGATGTGTGGCAAATGAATGTCGGAGCGTGTGGGGAGTCACCGCTTTTTCGATCCCGGCCCGTCCAACATGCTTTCGCAGTATGGTCCACGCGCCCATGCGAGAGAGCGGTTCACCACGGGCATTCAGGAAGAGGATCCCCTTCCCTCCTCCGCGCTCGAGCCGCGGACGCAGTTCCCGGAGGTAGATGGCGATCGCAGCAGCTGCGGAGCGGCCGAACGGAACCAGGCGCTCCTTGCTCCCCTTCCCCAGCACCCGCACAAGTCGCTCATCGAGGTGAACGTCGCGTACCGTCACTGTCGTCCATTCCGAGACCCTGAGACCCGCCCCATACGCCAGCTCGAGCATGGCTCGGTCGCGGTAGTACATCGCGTCGTCCTGCGATGGCGCGGCCAGCAGCGCGGTCACCTCGTCAGGCGAAAGCACCTCGGGAAGGGTCTGCCAGCGTTTCGGCAGCTCCAGTCGATCGCTCGGATCGCCGGGAATCACGCCCTCGGCGACGAGAAACCCGAACCAGGTGCGCAAGCCGGCGATCGTGCGACGAATCGACGAGGGAGAAAGGCCCACGTCCTTCAGGTGATAGACGAAGTCGCGGAGGTGAGCCGGCGTCAGCTGGGCGGGCGCACGGGCTGACTTGCTGACCGCGTATGATGCCAGCCGGAGCACGTCGCGGCGGTATGCCTCACGAGTGCGGGTAGCGCTCCCGTGCTCCAGCGACAGAAAGTCGTCGAAGCGCTCCACGAGGAAGGCGCGGAGCACCTCGTCAGGCAGGGCCGCGCCGCTCATGACTTCCGGCGCCGGTGCCGAAACCAGGTAAAGACGATTCCCGCCACCAGGACGAGGGCGACGAGCGCTGTCGCCGTTCCCATCCGTCCGACCGCGTCCACCAGCTCTTCCCAATTGGAGCCGGCGCGGAAGGCGGCCCACGTAACGAGGCCGTACCAGGCGGCAGACGCGAGCGCAATCGCCGCCAGGGTCCCAAAGGCGGACGCGCGTAGTGCTCCCGCAAAGGGAGCCACGATTGCCCGGACCCCCGGGATGAGGCGGCCAAGCGCCAGCGAGAACAATCCGTACCGCTGATACCAACGGCTCAAAGCCTCGTCCGCCGTTTCCTTGTGCTTGAGGTGAAACCGTTTTTCGGCGTACGACGCTCCATATCGGCGTCCGACGGCATACATGACCATCGCCCCGACAACGTTGCCTCCCAGGACGGCCAGAAAGGCCGGGATTGGTGAGGCGTCCGACCGGGCGGCGATGAAGGCGCCGAACGCGATGAGCACGTCGGCCGGTATGGGCGGGAAGATGTTCTCGGCGGCTGCCAGGAGCGCCATCGCTGGAAGGAGCGTCGACGGCGGGAGGGTCAGCAACCAGTCGAGAATCGACTGGAGGTTCACGCGCCGACGCTTCTGCGCGCGATGGAGACCGACGCGACGCAGGCGAGCCCTTCCCCGCGCCCTACCCAGCCCATGCGTTCGTTGGTTTTTCCCTTCACGTTCACGTCGGTAAGCGTTACGCCCAGTGCTTCGGCCAGCGCGGCACGCATCGCATTGCGATAGGGACCGACTTTCGGCGTTTCGGCGATGACCACCACATCCGCGTTCACTACGCTGTACCCTGCCTCATGCACCCTGGCGACGGCGGCGCGAAGCATTTCCATCGAGTCGGCCCCGCGAAGTTCCGCGTCGGTATCCGGGAACATCTCACCGATATCGCCGAGCGCCGCCGCGCCGAGCACGGCATCCGTCACGGCATGAGCGACTGCATCACCGTCCGAGTGGCCCGCCAGCGAGAACTCGACGGGTATGCGCGTCCCCGCCAGGATCAGCGGCCCACCGGGCGTGAAGCGGTGGGAGTCGTAGCCGATGCCAATTCGTGACTGGTGATTGGCGACTGGTGACTCGTTCATGAGTCCTGACTGTTTGTGCGTGAGGTCAGCGAGGCAGCGTGAACGCCTGCGCCCGACGGCTGTGCCGAGTCACGAATCACGAGTCACGCGGCTGCAGTTTCAGGTTCCCGAATGATCGAATAATCCTGCCGGCGCCGGGCCGGCGTGAATCCCGCGTCGCGGATCAGCCGTTCCATTTCGTCGGTCGTGGTCCGATGAGTGGTGCCCGCGGCGGACACCACGTTCTCCTCGATCATCAGCGACCCGAAATCATTGCAGCCGAACCGTAACGCCAGCTGACCGACCTTCATCCCCATGGTGACCCAGGAGGACTGAAGGTTCGGCACGTTGTCCAGCACGATGCGGGCGATTGCGACCGTGCGCAGGTACTCGGTCGCGCCCGTCTTGGGCATGTGCGACATCGTCGGGGTGTTCTCCGGCTGCAGTGGCCAGGTGATGAAGGCCGTGAAGCCGCCGGTGCGCGCCTGCAGCTCGCGAACGCGCTCCAGGTGTTCGATGCGCTCGGCCAGCGTCTCGCCGATCCCGTACATCATGGTGACGGAGGTCTTCATCCCCTCGTTATGCGCGAGTTCCATGATCTCGAGCCAGCGATCAGCGCCCGCCTTTTTCGGCGCGACGATGTCCCGGACGCGCTGGACCAGGATCTCGCCTCCTCCGCCCGGTATGGAGTCCAGGCCGGCTGCCTTCAGTTCGCGAATAATCTCGACGGCATCCATCCGGAACACCGTGCTGAAGAAGTCGACTTCGCTGGGCGAGAAGCCGTGGATGTGGATTGGATGGTTGCGCTTGATGTAGCGCATCAGGTCCAGGTACCACTCGAACGGGATGTACGGGTTGTGCCCGCCCTGAATGAGGATCTGGACACCACCAAGGGCCTTCGTCTCCTCGATCTTGGCGCCGATTTGCTCGAACGAAAGCGTGTACCCCTCGCCGTGCTTCGGACGCCGGTAGAACGCACAGAAGCCGCAGTCGGCCACGCAGACGTTCGTGTAGTTGATGTTCCGGTCCACGATGTACGTGACGATGTCGTCCGGGTGCCGCGCGGCGCGTGCGCGATCGGCCTCGAGCCCGAGTTCGAGGAGCGGAGCGTTCGTGTAGAAGTCGAGGAGGTTGTCGGGCACGTCGCGGGGAGTGCTCTGGTCGATTCGCCGAGGTGCCGGAGTCGGCGCCGCAGCGCCTGAAAGTTCACCAGAGCGAGAACCGGCGCGCCAGTGGTACCGGCATGAGCCGGTCGGATAACGGACCGGGATCGTTCGTCGCCGGTTCACCATGCACGCTCCGCGCTCGGGCACCCGGGGCGAGGGCCCGGCTACGGCACTCAACCGGGCATGTTAGCGGCCGAAGGCCTGCGTCCTGCGGCGGTGCGCCGAATCGCTTCACCTGCGTTGGAATGATGCAGTGTTGAGCGGGGTGGCTGGGCACTTTAGGGCCAATGCAAACATCGGGCGAAGGAAGATCCGGTGGCGGCAAGCCGGCAGCGGAGCCTGCGGTGGGTACCTCGGCGGTCGGGCTGGCGCGTCCTTCGCCGTCGAATCCGAAACTACTGACGCGTTTGCGGTCGAAGCTCCGCCTGGGCCCTATAGCCGGCGAACCGAGCAGGCGTACGCCAATTGGGTCACCCGGTTCGGGCGTTACCACAAGCTCACGCATCCGGCCGATCTGGGGGAGTCGGACGTCGTCAGATTCCTCCGCTACCTGGCCGAGGGATCGCCACGTCGCGACGGCCACGCAGGCGCCGGCGTTGTCGGCGCTCCTGTTCCTGTACAAGCACGTCATCGAGCGTCCGCTCCGGCTGGAGGGATGGCTGCCGCGGGCGCGGACGCCGACCCGGTTGCCCGTCGCGCTCTCGCGCGCGGAAGCGGCGCGGGCGCTCGTGCAGCTGCGAGGCACGTACGGGATCATCGGGCTCCTCCTGTACGGGAGCGGAACGCGGTTGCTGGAGTGCCTGACGCTGCGGATCAAGGACGTGGATCTGGAGCGAGGTGAGATCCGGATCCGACGGGGCAAGGGGGGAGTCGATCGGGTTACCGTCCTGCCGCACGGAGTGCGGGTGAGGCTGGCCGCGCATTTGAGCTCGGTGCAGGCGCAGCACGGCGCGGATGTGGCAGCGGGCGGAGGCCGGGTTCCGCTGCCAGGCGCTTTGGACCGGAAGCTTCCCATGGCCGGCGTCGAGTGGGCATGGCAGTGGGTCTTTCCGGCGACGCGACGGTGGCGCAACCTGTCGACCGGGTCGCGAGGTCGGCACCACCTGGCCCCCTCGGCGATGCAGCGGGCCATGGCGACAGCCGTCCATCGGGCCGTTATCGGGAAGCGGGCCAGCTGCCACACGTTGCGGCATAGCTTTGCCACTCACCTGCTTGAGTCGGGTTACGATATCCGGACCGTGCAGGAGTTGTTAGGTCACCGTGACGTCGGCACGACGATGATCTACATGCACGTGTTGAATCGTGGCGAGCTGGATGATCGGCTGCACCGGGAAGGCCACGTCAGGGACTTGGGGTGCGGAGTCCGGCGGATCAATTGTCCTTGCCGGACGCGGCCGTGTTTCCGGATTCGGCTGCGGGCGGTAAGGTAGAGGACGGCGTCGGGCGACGTCGAAAGACAAGTTAGGTGGCCAAATCCTGCTCGGGTGTTAACCGCCACATTCGACACAAACGTCTTTCCCGCGGCGCCGCTCATCGAGCGCGCCCGACTGTCTGGCATTCAGGCCTGCGCCGTCACAGTCTCCGTTAGGGAGGTCGAAGGCTCCAGTCTGGAAGCCGAACTCGCCGCACTCCAAGCGCTTCCGGAGGTGGCGGTCTGGAACGAGTCCCGCTGGGATCAGGCGAACTGGGCCGGCGACGACAATGCAGCCCCGCTGGAACGTGCCCTTCAAGTTCTGTCGAACGGGTCCTTTCCTCCCTCGGCTCAGCGGACGTCACTATCACCGGGCCAGCGAAGACAGCTACGCGATGCAATCATTCTTGCGACGCATGTTCGGGAGCATCGCGACATCCTTGTTTCGAACGATCGACGAGCGTTCATTGACAATGGCCGTCGTGAGACGATCCAGTCGGAGTTCGGAACGCGCGTGCTTACCGTTCCGGAGTTTGAACTCGAGATGTCCAGTTGATCGGTGTTGGCCACCTAACAACGCAATGCAGCTGTCGAGCGGGTTTGGTCGGCGCGCCTGCGGCGCGCTTTTGTTCGGACGCTCGCAGCTGATTGCTAGCCGTTAGGCAGCATTCAAGCGTCCGAGCATGTTTCTGATTCGTCGTCTACGGTCGGATGAATGGCGCGCCTATCGCGACATTAGGCTGCGCGCGCTTCAGGATTCCCCACAGGCGTTCGGAAGTACGTTCGAAGTCGAAAGCGCCAAACTTGACGATTATTGGGAAGCTCGGTTGGCAGCGGCGGCCAAGTCGCCCCATCAATCGCCATTAATAGCGGAAGAAGGAACCAGGAAGGTTGGCCTCGTGTGGGTATGGATTGATCCCGAGCGAACAGACGAGGCGCACGTGATTCAGATGTGGGTCGCCCCGGAGGTCCGTGGCCAAGGGTGCGGCGCCCGTCTGGTTGAAGCAGCGGTCGACTGGGCGCGAGAGAGAAAGGTTCGATCGATTCATCTCCGGGTCACTTGCGGTGACACGGCGGCCGTGCGTTTGTACCAGCGAGCTGGTTTTCAGCCGGTTGGCGATCCGGAGCCGTTGAGACCCAGCTCCGTCGAACTGGCGCAGCCAATGCGACTGGACCTATGAGCACATGCTGCCTAACAATGTTTGCTACTGACAGCCCGGGTCAGTCTGCTCGCTGGCGCTCGCATTTGTTGAACGGGCTGCAGCAGAAACTTGGCCGTTAGGCAGCCGTCACTCAGGCTAGTGTTTGCAGCGATGGGAGGTCGCGTATGAGAAGGCGTGTTGGATCATGCAGCGTCTTCTCTCGCTGCCGATACACTCAGCTCGCACTCCTCCACGTGCTCGTTCTGATGATAGCGGCCTCGTGTGGACAAGAAGCTCCGGACAGGTTCGGCAACCGGAGGATAGCAACCCTGCAACTGGAAACCACCTTCCCGCACCCGTTCAATTACTTGAGCGGTGTAAGGGAACTCAGCAACGGCAAGGTCGTGGCAGCGGATCCAGTGAGCCAGGTGCTACTGCGTCTCGACCTCGAAACCGGAACCGCGGACACACTCGGCAGGCAAGGGACTGGGCCGAACGAATACAATGGCCCCGACCGAGTATTCCCTCTCCCCGGCGACTTTACGCTGCTCGTGGATCTTGGCAACGCACGGCTCACAGTCATCGACCCAAACGGGCTGTCCGCGCATTCGACCCCAATGACAACGGCCATGCGGAAAACATCGGGACGGACCATTCAGCCGATGTTCGTCGATGGAGCTGGCAACCTGTATGACGGCGGATACTACTCTCCTGAAGCCCCTCAGGACACGTTCTCATTGCGGAGGATCGACAGGGCCACTTTGGAGGAGACTGAAGTGGCGGCTGCTTGGCATGCGCCGTTCGCGAAGCCTGGACCGGGCACAAAGCAGCCAATGTTGGTGCTGTATGACGACTGGGCAGTGGGCGGCGACGGGCGAATCGCAGTAGTACGTGCACACGGATACTCGGTGGATTGGTGCCTGCCGGACGGGAGAGTGGTTCACGGACCGCCCAACCAGGTCGAGACCTACCCGCTTGGATCGGCTGAGAAGGAAGCAGAACTGGAACACGCTGCCGCCGCCACCGTTACCACGGTATTGACGGTTGATGATGACGGAGTCAAGAGCATGCAGGTGGCTAGGGGCATGACTCGAGGCACGATGCCGAGTGTGGATGACTTCGCCTGGCCCGAGACTCTCCCGGTATTCCGGGGCGAGGCCACACTCGTATCGCCTCATTATGAGGTCTGGATCCACAGGATGATGCCCGCCGGAGTACTGGGCCGCATTGAGGTGTTCGATGATCAGGGTGTCCGCCTGGGGTTCATCGAAATACCTGCGCGGTCGACAGTCATTGGCTTCAGTCCGAGCGGCGAGCCGGGTTCGATCGTGTACGTGACACGGACGGATGATATGGGATTGGTTTGGTTGGAGCGTTATCAGGTCTTGCGGAATGACAGGTAACCCGATCCAGCTCCGTTTCCATGTCTTCAGATGCGGGGTGCTCGGGCAACACTCTGAGTCGGTTCCGCGGCTGCCTAACAGGCTTTTGCAGCTGCCGGCGCTCAGGAGCATCACGTTGAGCGCTCCTCGGCTTCTCCGTTCACCGCTGCCGCGTCTCGCCAACGGCGCGAGGCGCCGCAGCTGAAAAGCAGTGCGTTGGGCGGACCAACAATGGACGCTTCATGACTGACAAGATGATGCTTCAAGGACGGGTCGCCCTAGTCACGGGTGGGAGCCGAGGTGTCGGCAAGGGTGTTACCGAAGCGCTCGGCAAAGCGGGTGCTACGGTGTATGTGACTGGCCGCACGGTTGTCGAGACGGATTTCGACGCGCCCTGTATTCCGATTCCGTGCAACCACACGGACGACGGCGAGGTGGAAGCTGCATTCGACCGGATCCACGCAGATCGAGGTCGTATTGATTTGTTGGTGAACAACGTCTGGGGCGGCTACGAACGGATGGTCGAGGATGGCGAGTTCACGTGGGGCCGACCGTTCTGGCAGCAGCCGTTGTTCCGCTGGGACTCGATGTTCTCTGCGGGAGTCCGCGCCCATTTTGTTGCGAGCCGGCTGGCTGCACGGCGCATGGTGGAACAACGGAGCGGCCTTATCGTGAACATCTCCTTCTGGCCGGCGCAGAAGCACATCGCGAACGTCCCGTACGGCGTGGCTAAGGCCGCCACGGACAAGATGACGCGCGACATGGCGCACGAACTGCAGGAGCACGGAGTCACGGTCGTTTCCCTTTATCCGGGGCTGGTGCGCACCGAGAAGGTGATGGAGGCGGCGGCGTACCTCGATCTCAGCAACTCGGAATCGCCACAGTTCATCGGCCGTGCGGTCGCAGCGTTGGCCGCCGATCCGCACATCCTCGCACTGACGGGGTCAGTTGTCGTTGCGGCAGCCTGCGCGGAGAGGTACGGGTTTGTAGACGTCGACGGGCGACGACCGAAAGCCTTGACGATTGAGAACGTGTGAACGCGAAGCACGGGCCGCCCAACAAGCCGATGAAGCTGACGGTCGCCTTCGGCGTCCGACAGCTTATCGGCGGGACGTTAGGCGGCAATTCTAACTCTCGTGCGCTGGCTCATTATCGCTCTCGTCCTCGCAGCCGGCGCCTGCTCCGTTTTCCGCCAGGCGCGGACAGTCGATTCGTAGCACGGAGCAGTCTTTGGCGTCGTGCGCGATCCCTCTGGGTATCCTTTGGCGAATGTCCTTGTGCGGGTGATCACGCTCCAAGGTTCCGATAGTGGTCGAAACGTCAGTGCCGTTTCAACCTTGGAGTCAGGCGAGTTCTTCCTCCTCCGCTTGCGAGTGGGCGTCTACGATCTTCAATTTCGCCTCATTTGCCGCTACGCGATCAACCGTCGCCATCAGGCCACGTCGCAGCAGGTTGACACGCTGCGAGTCACGCTCAGTCCGGTTCCTTTGAATGAGTGCATTCCCGGATAAGTTGCCGCCTAACAGGATTTGCAGCTGGCGGCGGAGCTACGGTACGCGCGGAGGCGCTCGCTTTGCTCGCGTCCACCGCGCGCTTCTGCTATATCCTCCGCAGCTGAAATCTATCCGTTCTATGAGAGCGATTGTCAAGGGCGGGCTCCGCCCCGACTGATCGTACAGGCGCTTGGCCCGTGACGATCAGCCCCAGTAATGCGTTAGGCGATC
>Ga0209640_10000035_pt1 | contig 72706 bp, 59 predicted proteins | sample RifCSP10_1_FD_184018 | JGI IMG/M metagenome (GOLD analysis project Ga0209640, IMG submission 184018) | Soil microbial communities from Rifle, Colorado - Rifle CSP2_sed 10_1 (SPAdes) (version 2) | ecosystem: Environmental > Terrestrial > Deep subsurface > Rock core/Sediment | place: Rifle...
CGGCATCATCACGCCCGGACTCATCATGTGCGACGTGGCGAACTCGCCCCGCGCCCGATACGTGAACCAGTACCAGGTGGTGCAGACGCCGACTGCGAGGCCTCCCACGACGAGCACCGCGCCCGCGGCCCGGAGCAGCCCTGAAGCTGCTTCGGAGCGCGCCCGATGCAGCAGGACGAGTCCCGCTGCGATGGCGAAGATCTCCAGCATACCGGCGATATCAGCAAGGAACTGTGGCATGATCCATCTCCTTTCAGTTAGCCGGCGAAGTACGCGCCGCGGATGCGGCGCGGTCGCCGGTTACACCGGCCGTCATGCAGTGGCCGGTCCGAATGCGATACATCGATTCAACCGGGAGTACGACGACGATGCCGTCACCCGGTTCTCCAGTCGCCGCAGCAGCGACGACTGCGCGTGCAACGCCGTCCGCGCGTTCCCGGGGCAGGAAGATCTCGATCCGCGCGTGCTCCACGATCCAGTCGGACGTGAAGAAATTGGCGTACTCGCCGTACCCCTTCACCTTCGTCACGCTGATGCCGGGAACGTCGAGCTCCTTGAGCCTCCGCTCGACGTCCTCGAGCATCGACGTTCGCACGATTGCCGTGATCTTCCTGAACGGCGCCGTGGCCGTCGTTTCCGATGCCGGCGCGGTTGCCCCTTCGGGTTGACGATTCATTCTTCCCTCCCTGTCCTGGGCGCGGGGTCGTCGTTCAGACCATCGCCGACCGAAGCCTGAGTGCGTTGCCCACCACCGATACCGAGCTGAAACTCATGGCCGCTGCCGCGATGATCGGCGATAGCAGCAGGCCAAGAAACGGATACAGAACACCCGCGGCAATCGGCACACCTGCCGCGTTGTAGATGAACGCGAAGAACAGATTCTGCCTGATATTCGTCATCGTGCGGCGACTGAGACGGCGCGCCCGCACGATGCCACGCAGATCCCCCTTCACGAGGGTGATCGGCGCACTCTCCATGGCCACGTCGGTTCCCGTGCCCATCGCAATCCCCACCTGAGCCTGCGCCAGCGCCGGTGCATCGTTGATCCCGTCGCCGGCCATCGCCACGAAGCGGCCCTCACCCTGCAATCGCTTCACGACTTCGACCTTGCGATCGGGGAGCACCTCCGCTTCCACCTCCTCGATGCCCAGCTTCTTCGCCACCGCCATCGCGGTTGTGCGACTGTCACCGGTGAGCATGACGAGCCGGATGCCCTCGTCGTGCAGCACCCGGATCGCGTCGGGCGTGCTGTCCTTGATGGGGTCCGCGACACCGATCAACCCTGCAAGCGTCCCGTCAACCGCGACGAACATGACGGTCTGTCCGTCGGCTCGCAGCGTATCGGCGTCGGCCGCGGCGCTACCAGGCTCAATGCCCATCTCGTCCATCATCGCGCGATTGCCCAGCACCACGATGCGCCCATCTACAGCGCCACGCACACCCTTGCCGGTGACGCTGGCGAAGTTCGATGCGTAGGCGAGTCGTTCGCCGCGCGCTTCCGCGCCAGTGACGATCGCCGCGGCCAGCGGATGCTCACTCGCCCGCTCGAGCGTCGCGGCAAGCCGGAGCACGTCCTCTTCCTTGAATCCCTTCGCTGCCTGCACCGTGACCAGCTTCGGCTTGCCCTCCGTCAGGGTCCCGGTCTTGTCGACGAGCAGCGTGTCAACCTTGCGGAGCACCTCGATCGCCTCCGCGTTCCGGAACAGCACGCCCATCGACGCCCCCTTCCCCGTGGCGACCATGATCGAGAGGGGCGTGGCCAGTCCCAGCGCGCACGGACAGGCGATGATGATGACAGCAACCGCGCTGATGAGAGCGTGAGCCATTCGGGGCTCAGGCCCGACCTGACTCCAGACGATGAACGTGATGATGGCGATCACGATCACCGCCGGAACGAACCAGCCTGAAACGACGTCGGCCAGCTTCTGGATGGGTGCCCGGCTGCGCTGTGCCTCCGAGACCATGGCGACGATGCGCGCCAACAACGTGTCGGCACCGACCTTGTCCGCGCGCATAACGAGTGCCCCGGTCCCATTAACCGTGGCACCAACGACGCGGGCCCCGGGATGCTTCTCGACCGGGATCGACTCGCCGCTGACCATCGATTCATCCACGGCACTCGTTCCGTCCAGCACCACCCCATCCACCGGGATCTTCTCTCCGGGTCGCACCCGCAGCCGGTCTCCGATCTGCACGGTCTCCAGCGACACATCCTCCTCGGTCCCGTCGTCACGGAGTCGCCGCGCGGTCTTCGCCTGAAGGCCCAGCAGCTTCCTGATGGCGCTGCTCGTCTGGCTCCGCGCGCGCAACTCGAGCACCTGGCCGAGCAGGATGAGGGTGACGATGACCGCGGCTGCCTCGAAGTACACCGCCACCTCACCGGCTTCGTCCCGGAAGGCGGCGGGAAAGATCCCGGGAGCCAATGCCGCGACGATGCTGTAGCCGAATGCCACGAACACACCAAGCCCGATGAGCGTGAACATGTTCAGGCTGCGGTTGCGGATCGACTGCACGGCGCGCTCGTAGAAGATCCACGCCGCCCAGGTGCAGATCGGCGTCGCCAGGAGCAGTTCCAGGATGGTACGTGAGCGTCCCGACAGGATGCGCGAGGTTGGGGCTCCCGGGAGGAATTCGCCCATCGCGATGAGAACAAGCGGCAGCGTCAGCGCGGCGGAGAACCAGAACCGCCGAGTCATGTCCCGCAGCTCCGGGCTCGCTTCTTCCCCCTCAGTGGTCGCAACCATTGGTTCCAGCGCCATGCCGCAGATCGGACATGACCCCGGTGTGTCCCGCACGATTTCCGGATGCATCGGACAGGTCCACTGCCTGGTCGGCGCGGCCGCGCGCGGAGTGACCGGTTCAAGCGCCATCCCGCACCTGGGACAGCTCCCCGGTGCGTCACGGCGCACGTCGGGGTGCATGGGACACGTGTACCGGGCCGAATCTGTCACGACGACCGGACCTCGTAGACGGAGATCACGCCCGTCATCGTGAACGCGAACACTTCGTAGCGTTCGTGCCCGATGTCCATGCCGGGTGCGCTCTGTGGCATGCCGGGAACGGCGAGCCCCCTGATTTCAGGGCGCTCTCGAAGCACTCGAGCCACGAGATCCGCCGGAACGTGGCCTTCGAACACGTAGCCACCCGACTCCGTTGTGTGACACGAGTACAGCGAGCTGGGCACGTCCAGGCTCTGCTTCGCGGCGACTATGTCAGGCATGTCGCGCACCTCTACCTTGAATCCACTTCTCCGCATGTGCGCGATCCACTTCCCGCAGCATTCGCAGGTCGGGGACTTGTAGACCGTGACCGTTCCCAGATCCACCGCCGCCGCTCGCCGCCGCCATATGACTCCACCGAGAACGAACAGCGCCGTCCCTCCGGCCGCCGTCCCTATGAACGTGCGTCGTGTCATTTGTGAGCCCGGGTGGGCTGCACGTTCTTCGCGCGCCACGACTCCACGCTTCCTTCGCTGTCCGCTCATGGATGACCTCCTAGTCCGTTACCTGTTGTTGCGGAGCCCATGGCAAAGCGGCCCGCCGCCGGAACTGTCTCCGGCATCAGTTGGTCTGTCTTTGGCGCGGAGGGCAACGCGGCACGCACCTGGCGCTCCCGCCACAGTGCGTAGATCGCGGGAATAACGACCAGCGTCAGGATCGTGCTGCTGATCATCCCGCCAACCATGGGCGCGGCGATCCGCTTCATGACGCTCGCTCCGGCACCGTTTCCCCAGAGAATCGGGAGCAGTCCTGCCATGATCGCGGCCGTGGTCATCATCCGCGGCCGGACGCGCTCCACCGAGCCTTCGATGACCGCGTCGTACAGGTCGCGCAGCGTCGGTCGCCGTCCGCGGGCGAGCCTGGCTTGCCATGCCAGGTCGAGGAAGATAAGCATGACCACGCCGGTCTCGGCGGCCACCCCAGCCAGCGCAATGAACCCGATGGCGACCGCCACCGACCAGTTGTACCCCAACGCCCAGAGGAACCAGATCCCACCAATGAGGGCGAAGGGAAGCGAGAGCATGACGATCAGCGTCTCCGCCACGCTCTTGAAGTTGAAGTACAGGAGCAGGAACACGATGGCGAGGGTCGCAGGAATCACGAGCTTCATGCGCTCCTGTGCACGCTGCATGTACTCGTACTGGCCGCTCCATGCCATCGTATATCCCTGAGGCAGCGTCACCATGCCGGCGACCATCTGCTGCGCCTCGCGCACGTAGCTGCCGATGTCTCGCCCAACGACGTCCACGTACACCCAGGCGGTGGGCACCGCGCCTTCGGTGCGAACCACCATCGGACCAGGCACCTCGCGAATGGTGGCAACCTGGCCTAACGGGACCTGCGGAACCTGCCCCCTGCTCATGGCCGCGCCGCCACCAAGGGCAGTGGCGCCACCGCTCATTCCGCCCGCCCCTCCGCCCATGCGCGCCGCGTCAGTCTGCATGACCGGCACCAAGACGCTGGCCAGTTGCTCAGGACTCTCGCGCAGCTCCTGCGGATACCGGACTCGCACGCCGTACCGCTCCCGACCTTCGACGGTCTGCGTGATCGTCATGCCGCCGATGGCCGTCGCGATGACCGCCTGGATGTCGCCTACGTTGAGTCCGTAGCGCGAGGCGGCTGCCCGATCGATGTCGATGTCCAGGTAGAATCCCGACTCGGCCCGTTCGGCGAACACGCTGCGCGTGCCCGGCACTCCGTTGACCGCCGCTTCGACTTCCTTCCCCAGCCGCTCGAGCTCGCCCAGGTCGGGGCCGAAGAGCTTGATGCCCACCGGCGTACGAATGCCAGTCGCCAGCATGTCGATCCGGCCCTTGATGGGCATCGTCCAGGAGTTCGTCACCCCCGGTAGGCGTACCGCAGAGTCCATCGCGGTGACCAGCCTGTCGTACGTCATCCCTGGCCGCCATTCGGACCGCGGCTTGAGGGTGATGGTCGTCTCGATCATGTCCAGGCCCGCGGGGTCGGTGGCCGTCGTGGCACGACCCGCCTTCCCCCAGACCCGCTCGACTTCGGGGAACGACGCCAGGATCTGATCCTGTGTGCGGATGATCTCCCGCACCCGGGCCACCGTTACGCCCGGTAACGTGGTCGGCATGTACAGGATCGTCCCTTCCTCCAACGGCGGCATGAATTCGCTGCCGATCCGGCTCCACGGGATCCAGGTGAGAATCAGCGCGATGACGCTACCGGTGATGACGGCGGCGCGATGCCGCAGCACGAAGACGATCACCGGACGGTAGACTTTGATCAGGAAGCGATTGAGCGGGTTCGCGTGCTCCCGGTAGATCCGTCCGCGGACGAAAAGACCCATCGTCACGGGCACGAGCGTCACCGACAGGAGACTTGCCGCGGCCATGGCGAAGGTCTTCGTGTAGGCGAGCGGTTTGAACAAGCGCCCTTCCTGCCCCTCCAACGCAAACACCGGCAGGAAGGATACGGTGATGATCAGGAGCGAGAAGAAGAGGGCGGGTCCCACCTCCTTCGACGAGTCGATGACGATGGCCCAGCGTTCGCGCGCCGACAGCACGCGAGTATGGAATCCTCGCGCCGGCGTGCTGCCGGATCCGTCACCGCCTTCCTTCGCGGCAATGGCGCGCTCCAGGTGCTTGTGCATGTTCTCGATCATCACGATCGCGGCATCGATCATGGCTCCGATGGCGATGGCGATGCCCCCCAGCGACATGATGTCCGCCCCGACGCCGACCCACCGCATGGCGACGAACGCCATCAGGATGCCAATCGGCAGCGTGAGGATGGCGACGAGTGCCGACCGCGCGTGGAGCAGGAAGAGGAGGCAGACGAGGGCAACGACCAGGCTCTCCTCGAAGAGCTTGCCGCGCAACGTCTCAATGGCGCGCTCGATGAGGTCCGACCGGTCGTAGACCGACCGCACCACGACCCCCGGAGGCAAGCCGCTCTGGATGTCCTGCAACCGGGCCTTCACGCGATCGATCGTCGTCAGCGCGTTCTCCCCGAAGCGCATGACCACGATACCGCCGACGGCGTCCCCGCGTCCGTCCAGGTCGGTGACGCCGCGCCGCACAGCCGGTCCCACCGTCACCCGCCCGAGCTCGGCGACGCGCACGGGGGTACCCGCCCCCGTGGCGCTCACTACCACCGCTTCAATGTCCGCCAACGATTTGAGATACCCCAGACCGCGTACCATGTACTCGCGGTCCGACAGCTCCATCACCATCGCGCCGACATCGGCGTTGGCGTTGCGGATGGCATCCATGACCCGCATCACGGGTACGCCGTACGCCAGGAGCTTTGCAGGGTCGAGGTCGACCTGGTACTGCTTCTCGAATCCGCCGACCGTCGCGACTTCGGATACACCTGGGACAGCGGTGAGCGCGTAGCGCAGGTACCAATCCTGCACGCTGCGCAGTTCGGCGAGGTTGAGCTTTCCGGTGGTGTCCTCCAGGACGTACTGATAGATCCAACCCAGGCCGGTCGCATCAGGGCCGAGCCGAGGTGTGACTGCGCCAGGCAGCTTGCCCTGGATCCCGTTCAGGTACTCGAGCACGCGCGAGCGCGCCCAATAGAGATCGGTGCCGTCGTCGAAGATGACGTACACGAACGACACGCCGAAAAACGAATAGCCGCGGACGGTTCGCGCGCCGGGCACCTTGAGCATCTCGGCCGCGATCGGGTACGTGACCTGATCCTCGACGATACGCGGCGCCTGTTCGTTGTACTCCGCTTCCACGATGACCTGCACGTCGGACAGATCCGGGAGTGCCTCCAGCGGCGTATTCCGGATCGCCCAGATCCCTCCGAAGACAGCCGCGGTAGTGAACAGGAAGACCAGCAGCTTGTTCGCCACCGACCATTCGATGAGTCGCTTCAGCATGATGCGCTACTCCTCGCGGTGGTCGTGGCTGGATGACTTGCTTTCCGGAGGCTTCCTGCCACTGTCGGCGGCAGCGCCTTTCATCTTCATGCCAGGCATGTCCTGCATCGACGTGTCGGCGCCTTTCGACGAACTCCCGGTGGCCGGGGTTCTCTGGCCCGTGGCCTGAGTCCCCGTATCCATTCCCGGCATGTTCGCCATCGCGCCCAGCGCCGCGCCGAGATTCGACTCGGCGTCGACGAGGAACGTGGCCGACGACACGACCACTTCGCCCGCCTTCAGTCCGCGCAGTACTTCCACACGGTCGTCGCTGGCCATGCCGAGGACGATCTCGCGCGGCTCGAGCATGCCGTCCGCCATCCTGACGAACGCGATGACGCGCTTGCCCGTGGCCAGGACCGCTGTACGGGGAATGCTCACCGCGTTCGCGCGCTGCGCGCCCGGTACACGGATGGTGGCGTACATCCCTGGCCGGAGGCGCAGCGCCGGGTTCTGCAGCGCGACGCGAACGCGCGTCGTGCGGGTGGCGGGATCAACCGTTGGATAGATGTAGGTGACGGCGCCAGAGCGCGCCTCACCCGGATACGCTTCCAGTTCGACCTCCACCCGCGCGCCGATCCGCACCACAGCCAGATCGCGCTCGTAGATCTCTCCCTCGACCCATACCGTGCTCAGATCGGCGACACGAAAGAGGGTCTCACCCTCCATGATCCGCTGGCCGCCAAGGACCGACTTCTCGACGACGACGCCCTGAACCGGCGACCGGAGTGTGAGCGTCTTCGTCACGGTTCCTGTCCGTTCCAGTGCCTCGATGTCGCTGGCCGGAATATCCAGATACAGCAGGCGGCGACGCGCGGAGGTGACCATGTCGTCCGCGGATCGCTTCGCGTCCGGCGTGCCGTTTTCGATGTCCGCCGCGAGCCGGATCGCCAGCAGCAGCTCCTCCTGTGCTGAGACCAGCATCGGCGAGTAGATGCTGAGCAGCGGCTCGCCTTCGCGCACTTCCCGGCCTGTGAAGTCGACGAACAGGCGATCGACCCAACCGTGGATCTTGGGCGCAATGGCCTTGACCCGCGTCTCGTCGTACGTGACCTGTCCGACCGTTCGCACCTCAGCGACCAGCAGACCCGACGTGGCGGTGGCGAACGTCACACCGATTCGTCGCGCCGCGTCGGCGTCGAGATGCACCGGTGACGCAGTGGCGGCCGTCGCCGTCGCGCCATGCTGGTGCTGCAGAGCGGCTTCCGCCTCCTGGCCACTGCGCGTGGTGAAGTACGTGATCCCGCCGGCCAGCGCGATAAGCGCCGTGATGGCGACCACGCTCAGCGCCGTGCGAATCCGGCTGGTCGCCGCGTGCTCGAAGGGGGAAGATTCACGTACGGGCGACTCGTCCGGCGGAAGAGTTGCCGACTCAACGTGTTCGTCGCCGGGCGTCTTCGATCGGGACTCGGTGGCCTGGATTTCCGACAATGGCGTGTCACTCATGGTCTGTCTCCTCTGGCACTCGCCGATGCGAGCGATACGGTGTTCGCGTCGAAGAGCTCGCGCCCAGTGAGCATTTCCAGCTCCGCCCAGGCGCGTCCTTCCTCCGCCTGGAGCGCGACGAGTTCCTGCCGGTAGTTGTTGACGGTCATCCGATCGTCGAGCAGCGTCATGAAGTCCACCCGGCCGACGCGGTACGCCGCGAAAGCGGATGCGACCGTCGCTTCCGCCTGCGGCAGTACCGTCGTTAGGTAGAGCTTCGCGAGGTTGCGCGCCCTCGTGAGCATCGCATGCGCTTCGCCGACCTTCCCCCGCGTATCCGCGCGCATGTACTGCAGGTCAGCTTCCGCCATGGCGCGCATCGCGGCAGCCTCGTCCCTCATCTTGAGCTGCCGACGGTTGGCCCAGATCGGGATCGAAGCGCCGACCATGACGCTACCCATTCGCTCGGTCCCCATCGCCCCGCTCCGCTGACCGTACTGCACGCCGACGACGAGGTCGGGCACCAGCTCGCGACGCGCAAGCGAGACCATCCCTTCTGCGGCCTGTACTTCTTCCTCGCCGGCCCGGATCATCGGCCGGTTACGCGAGGCGAGGATGGCGAGCGAATCGACGGAGGCGACGTCGCCAGGAAAAGCCGGCAGCAGCGTCGTCGCGACCGGACTGTCGAGGGGACGGTCGAGCAGCGCGTTGAGTCGGGCGGCAGCGGCGACGCGCATCGCTTCCATGCGAGTGATCATCTCAGTCATGCGCGCGACCTCGACTTGGGCACGGAGCACGTCGGCTTGACGCCCCTCACCAACCTCGTACATGGTCGCCGCGATCCGTTCGATATCCTGCACGAGGCGCCGGGTTTCCCTGGCAATCGCCACCGACTGTTCGGCTTCGTAGACCTCGTAGTAAGCCATTGCTGCCTGGCTTCGGAGTTCCCACTCCACCTCCGCGGCACGTTCCTGATCAGCGCCCGCCCTGGCGGTGGCGATCCGTCCGGACAATCCCAGCTTGCCGGCGGTCGGGACCATCTGCATGAGCTGAAGCTGCGCCATTCCCGTCGGATCCATCGGCTGGAGATTGGGCAGACCGTAGTTCATGAACGACAGCTGGATCTGTGGGTCCGGCGGCAGTGTCGCGCCGGGAATCCGTGCCCGCGTCGCGTCCGCCAGTGATCGCGCGGCCGCGGCCTTCGGGTTCTGCCGGCGTACGGCGCTGTAGATATCTCCGAGACGGATGGCCTCGAGAGCGGACGTCGGTGCCGGTTCGGAAGCCGCCTGCGACGCGGTGATCGGCGGCGACAGGGACTTCTGGGCAGGCAATGACGGTGCGAGGGCCATCGCATGAGCGAGTGCCGCTGCAAGGGTGAATGCCAGGCGGTGAGCCGCGTGGGCTCGCCGCACGAAGTGCGCAAGCATGTGGTGGGTTCTCCTTCGGTGTGCGCCGGGCCGTGGGCGGCCGTCGCATCAGTCCTGGCACGTCCGGGCGTGGTCGCCCGCGGACGTCGCGCAGTTCAACCGGTTGTGAAGGAGATCAGGCGCGCGGAGGGGGGTAATCCGGTGCGGTTGTGCGGTCTTCCCGATGTTGCGTCGGGGTCGCCAAACCGATTGGCGCGCAGAACACGGATGCCTCAACACTGTCTGGCGCGACAAAAACTGTCGCGGCACAGCCACTCATCACGGTGCAGTCGCTCGTGCAGCCGTTTGAATACTCGCATCCCGTCGCTGTCACTGAAATCCCCGACACGTCACGATCAGGCGCTGCACGGGCGTGACGTGGCGCATCGTTCGTTCCGTGCTCTTGCATCGCGCCATGATCCATACTCGGCGCCATCGCGACGTCATCCGCGCCCGAGAGCCCGCACGCGGACGCAGCTGGTACGATCAGCACATTCAGCAGCGCCAGCCCGCCCAGAAGGGCAGCGAAGCGACGAAGCGCGGGTCGGCGGTCGGCGAGAGAGGGGGACAAGGGGCAATGGAGGTTCAAACGGGATGTTCGGCGTGAGCCTTTGTCGGACAAGGGCAGCCTACCGGGTGACTCCAAGGGGCTTCAATGGGAGGGATTCCCCGGTCTGGGTAGGGAGATCCCCTACAGTCGCAACTCGTGGCCGCAACCCGCGGCTGTGCGCTTCTTGTTCCCGGTTGAGCCGCGGCGTGCCTTCTATAAAGGTACTGCCGGAATCGGTGGGAGGGATCGTCGGCGTTCCACGAATAGCGGGTCTTGCCGTGCCCGGCACGCCGGCAAACGCTCCAGGCATGCCGGTACTGGCAGTTACTCGAACCCCGGAACGTCGCCCAGCGACCGGTACATGACGTCGGCGAAGAGATAAGTGCCACGCAGCGATCGGATGAGCGACGACCCGGCACCGATGTCCCACGCCCCCGGTCAGGGCTTCGACGGCGGAATGCCCATGCGTTTCGACGTGCGCTCCATGCTCTGCAGCAGCTTCTCCATGCCGGCAGCCATCGTCCCCATGTACTTCTGCATCTCCTCCATCTGCCGGCCCATCTGCCCTTGCATCTGCTGCATGCCGTCGCGCATCCCGCCGGCCCTTTGCGCGGCGACAACACGCGGACTTGCCAGAGCCAGCATGAGCAGCGCAACCAGCGCGGGCATGTTCATTCGTGATGTCATGGAATTCCACCTCGCGAATGAAAAGGCCATTCGGCAGCTCCGGCACCACGCCTCCCGGGCGCGATTGACTCTTTCTCTCTGGCACGCACGATCTCGCAATCCGGCGACCAGTACCTGCAGTCGGCGACTGCCCGACGCACCGCACGCCGCGACAGCACGGTCTCGTCGTGTCGGACCGTGACGATGCCCGAATCGACGTCGACCGATACGCTCTCGATACCGGGATAACCTTCGAGCTGACGCTTGAGGCCGAGCTCCGTACCCTCGAACAGCAGGTTCTCGACCCGGAATGTGGAAAGCTGCATGCATCCTCCTTTGTCTCGGCCGTGCGACCCCGCGCAACGTCCGACCACCGTCGATGGTGCCTTCTCAGAGCAAGATCGCGCGCATTGCTGAAGGCGTGCTGAGGGTGCGGTGAAGGGCTGTGTGGACCGCCCGCCGAGATCCCCTATTCGCGCGGCTTCGGCAACGCGCCGAGCGAGACCGCAACCGTTCCGAGCAGTCCCACCACGAGCAGGACATCACCCGCGAATCGATGCCAACCTGAAATGGTGGCGAGCAATGCCCCTCCCACGACCATCGCGGCTGACCCGACCGCTCCCGTGAGCCGCTGGAGATCCCGGCTGGCTCGCCGCCCCACGGACTCCAGGCCCGGCGCCTGCACTCGGCCGAGCTCACCATCGGCGGTGCGGCGCAGGGTGCGTCGCAGGTCCGCTGGCGCCTCATGGATCATCCGCTCGATCTCGCGCGCGAAGCGGCGTCCCTCACCCAGCAGCCGGCCCGGCGCATACCGCCGAAGCGCGACTCGCTCCGCCTCGCCGCGAAAGACCTCGATCACAGAGAGCGCCGGATCGAGTCGGTGCATGAGCGATTCCGAGATCAGGAAGGCTCGAGCGAGGAGGAGCAGGATGCCCGGATTGCGAATTCGATGCACTGTGCCGGCCCGCAGAAGCGCCTGCATCAGGTCGGCGACCGAGATCTCCGCAAGCGGCTCCTGGTGGACCCTTGTGAGCAGCGCATTGATGTCCCGCTCGAGTGCCGGGCGATCCACATCACCACCGCCAAGGCCGAGCTCGAGATACGCGTCGGCGACTCCCCGCGCATCGCCGGCGACGGTTGCCTCGATGAGCTGGGCCAGCCGCTCCCGCATCGCCTCGTCCAGCTCGCCGATATTCCCGAAGTCGTGCAGACAGATGCGCCCATCCGGGAGGACGAAGACGTTCCCCGGGTGCGGGTCAGCCTGAAACAGCCCGGTCTCGAACACCTGGTGGAGCACGAGGGCCGCCAGGCGCTGCGCCAGCGCCGAACTCATCTTCGGATGTTTCGCCGCGAACTGATCTATGCGCTCACCAGGCGATCGCGGTACACAGCGATCGATCGCTCCAGTCGGTCGCCGTAACCGACCTGGCGATGAAGGGCGACACGTTACGGTGGACCCAGGTAGTATCGGGTAAGACCTGCCGGGCGACCTCGGTTCTGAGTGCAGCAACTCCGCACGCTGTCGAAACGATACAGGGGACGTTCGCGTGTGAGGACGGCGAGATCGCGTTCTCACTGCAGAAGAGAGCGCATGATGCGACATCGCCCCGCCGATAATCGGCGGCGCGTGATCCGGGTGGTGTGTAGCGCGGTTGCGCGTGAAGGATGATGGCCGTTCGGATGCGGAGTTGCTCGCGGCTGCGGCCGGTGGCGACGGCGCGGCGGTCGGCGTACTCGTTCGCCGGTACATTCGAGCGGCCACACTCCTTGCCACCCAGCTCATGGGTGACCGCGATGAGGCGGACGATGTTGTACAGGACGCGTTCGCGGTGGCGCTCAGGAATGCGCGGAGGTTCGATGCGCAGCGACCCTTTCCGCCGTGGTTCTTCGCCATTGTTCGGCGACTGGCGGCGAATCGCCGATCGCGTGATCGGCGGCGCGAGCGATTACTGCGAATGTTCAGGTGGCACGACATCGCGAAACCGGCTTCGCCACCGGTCGATGAGGTACTACTGGCGCGGCTCGACGCCGCCCCTGTCAGTGCCGACTGATCGACAAACAGATCGTTGGATTCGAGGATCCGCGCGTCTCCAGGGACGCCCGCCCCGGCTGCGAGAACGACGATATCGCCGGGTACGACTGCTTCGACCGCGATGTCTTGCTGCTGGCCATCCCGCACCGCGCGTGTGGTGCTTCGAATGAGCACGAGCAGTCGCTCTACTGCACTGGCGGCGCGGCGCTCCTGCCAGAACCCGAGGAGGCCGCTGACCAGCAGGATTCCCAGGATAATGGTCCCGTCGACGCCCTCGCCAAGCACCAGCGAAAGTATCGCGGCGCCCAGCAGAAGCATCGTGATCGGGCTCGTGTATTGTGCCGCGAGCGTTCGGAGGGCGCCGGCGCGGCGCTTTGGAGCAGCGACGTTAGGGCCGATCACCGCCAGGCGCCGTGCGGCCTCGGCGGAACTCAGTCCTTCCGGCCTCGACTGAAGATCGGCGAAGAGACGTTGGACAGGCACCGACCAGAACTCGGTACGGTCAGAAGGCATGTGTCGAGAAGGTGCGGACGACCGCTGTAAAGCTCGACGCAAGATACCGCAGAATCTGTGGTGGGCCGCTGCCCACAACGTGATCGCGATCACGCTCGCGACTCGATCTGAGCGAGCACAGCCTCCAGCGTGTCAGCAATTGTCCCACACGGCTTCGGCTGTCGTCGGACTGTACGGCCCGACGTGTCGTGCCAGGATGATCGTGCAGTGTGCGCGAACGGTCGGCTGACAACCTGATCCGGCTGGGAATTCGCTCGCTGAAGGAGCGCGGAACTCATGTGGAGCAAGTCAATTCGAGGCATCGCGGTTGGCGGAGCCATCGTCGTCGGCGCGTGTTCCGGCAGGGTTACTGCTCCCGTCACGGACGGCGATCCCACCGTCGTGCTCAGCGTCACCCCCGCGAGCAATGCCACCGGTGTCAGCACATCGTCACCAATCACCATCACCTTCAGTCACCCGATGACGGCGGGGATGGAACTGCTCGTCGCTCTGCACGAGGGGACGATCGTCGGCCCGCCGGTCCCGGGAAGCTTCTCGTGGTCGTCCGACCGCACGTCGCTGACGTTCGTGCCCGCGGAGAATCTCAGGCCCGGGACAACCTACGTCCTGCACCTGTCGCCGAATCTCCAGGATGACACTGGCCGGGGCATTGACTTCGCCGGCTGTGCGCAGCGTGTCGGCGGTCAATCGGTGTCTCCTGGAATGATGACAGGCGGCATGATGGGCGGAGGCAGCGGAGCCGGCATGATGGGACCGGGCTGGCAGGCCGGTGCCGGCACGTGGGGATATGGGATGAGTTTCACGTTCACAACCGCCTGATCGCGGGATAGGAGCATCTCATGGTCGCGGAAACGAGCCGCTATGGCGTCGGCACAACGGTCGCGTTGGACTTTGAACGCGCCGTCGAGAGTGCCAAACAGGCCTTGGCCGCCGAAGGATTCGGAATTCTCTGCGAGATCGACGTTGCGGCAACGATGAAGAAGAAGCTCGGCGTCGACTTTCGCCCGTACGTCATACTCGGCGCCTGCAATCCACCATTGGCGCATCGCGCGCTGACGGCGGAGCGTGACATCGGGTTGCTCCTGCCGTGCAACGTCATCGTGTATGCCGACGACACTCCCGGACGCAGCGTAATTGCCGCAATGGATCCCGTTGTGGCCCTCGCCGTCACCGGCAACGACGATATGCGCCCGTTGGCCGAGGAAGTTAAGTCACGCCTGATTCGGGCACTCGCCGCGGTGGAGACGAACGCACCGGTCAGCGAGGGCGTTACGCCCTGACGCATCACACCAGATCGCGCAGAGACTCGCTGTCTGCTACGGTGCTGGCGATCCTGGTTGAGGACAGGCCGTCTCGTGAGTGGCCGGGGGACAACAATCGCGGCCGCTCCCAGCGATCTGCACCGGCGGACAGGGCGAGGACCCGTACGAGCAGAATACGCAACAGTCTCCAGCCTTAGGCCGAAGCACGACGCCACACCCGGCACACGGGTGGAAGAACACGCACGCGTCGGTGGGCATATCGAGCAACTCCGAGTGGCCACACTCCGGGCAGCGGAGCTGCGAGGTAAGAACCGGCGTCGTCACGGCGAGAATCTGCTTGGCAGCGTGTACATAGGTCCTGATCCTGTCCTTCCGGTTCTGGCGCGTCCTCCTCACCAGCCGCACCCGCGCGATCAACGGCCCGCGGGGCAATCATCTACATCGGACGCGTTCGCGCGGTCGATGTTAATCGCCTGTCGAGCGATGCCCGCGGACGTGGCTGCTGGCCCGCGATGCGAAGCGCGTTGAGGGTGACCGCAAGCGATCCTCCCAAGTCCCCAACCAGGACCGCCACCGCCAGCGATACCATTCCTGCTACGGCGCCGGTTGCCAGAACCAGCTTGAGGCCGATCGCCAGCGCGATGTTGAAGCGTATGGTGCGCTTCGCGCTGCGGGCCAGATGCACAGCGTACGGAAGTCTGCTGAGGTCGTCGGCCATCAGCGCTACATCGGCGGTCTCGATCGTGGCCGGCGAACCCGCTGCTCCCATGGCAATGCCAACCGATGATTCCGCCAATGCGGGTGCGTCATTGACACCGTCGCCCAGCATACCGACCACCCCGTATCGCTCCCGCAGCTCCCGAACCACATACACTTTTTCTTCTGGCAACAGCCGCGCACGGTACTCGTCGACACCTACTTCCTTCGCGACCAGTTCCGCGGCTGCGGCGGCGTCACCGGTCAGCATGACGATAGGCCGGATTCCCGCGGCATGGAGGGCACGGATGGCGGGGGCGGCGTTGTCGCGCCGTTCATCCCGCAGGGCAAATACCGCCTCGCTCCCGTCGCTGGCTGTGCCGTACACCCGCAACGTCCCGGGATCAGGAGCCCCCCATCGTGCCGCGACGTCGGCGCCGACCAGTTCCTCCGTCCCTACGGTGAACTCAACGCCGTCCACGCGCCCGACGATCCCCCGCCCGGGCGCCGCCGCGAACGATTGCACCGTGAGGTCTACGATGTCCGCATTCGCTCGACCGTATTCCACCAGCGCTCGTGCGACGGTGTGTTCGGAACGCGACTCCAGCGACACCAGTCGGCTGAGGAACTGGTCTCGTGACATCGGCCCGGTGTGACGGAACTCGATCACCTCGAGTTCCCCTTTGGTCAAAGTCCCTGTCTTGTCGATCGCCAGCGCGCGCATTGAGCCCAACGTTTCCAGGTAGTTCCCGCCCTTGATCAAAACGCCGTGTTTCGCCGCGCTGGTCAGCGCGCTGACCACGGTGACCGGCGTCGCGATCACCAGGGCGCAGGGACAGGCGATGACCAGCAGCGTCACGCCGCGGACGAACCACTCCAGGCCGTCACCGCCGAATAGCAGGGGTGGAACGGCCATGACCACGATCGCGACGACGGTGACGAGGGGCGTGTAGACTCTGGCGAAGCGCTGAACGAATTGTTCGATCGGGGCACGGCGCGCTTCGGCAGCGCGGACAACCTGGACGATGCGGGCCAGCGTGCTGTGCTCGGCGTCGGCCGTCGCCACGAGATCAAGCGAGCCGTCGGTATTCAGCGTGCCGGCGTACACGGTGTCGCCGGGCCGCTTGGTACTCGGCAGCGACTCGCCGGTGATCGTCGCTTCGTTGACGGCAGAGATGCCATCTTTGACTCGACCATCGGCAGGAATCCGATCGCCGGGTCGTACTCGCACGACATCGCCTGTGCGCAGCTGCGAAGCCGCCACGCGCTCCTGTGTGCCGTCAGGCAGAATTCGCTCCGCTTGCTCCGGTGCCAGCTCGAGCAACCGGGTGATCGCCCGGCGGCCACGATCCACGGCATACCGTTCGAGTAGCTCCGCCCCGGAGAACAGGAAGGCGATGGTTGCCGCCTCGAACGACTCGCCGATGAGGATGGCGGCGGCGATCGCGCCCGACATGAGAAAGTTCATGTCCAGCCGGAGCGCGCGCGCGGCACGCATACCGGCCGCGAAGAAGTTCAGCCCGCCGATGACCGAGCTGGCCAGGTACAGCAAACCCACGGCGTCGAGTCGCACGTGGAGCAGGCCTGCGACATCGGGGCTCTGCGTGAGCCAGCTCGCGAGAACGCCTGCGGTCCAGAAGGCGCCGGCGAGGTAGGTGCGCCGGGCGAACGGCGTGCGCCAAGGCGACGGCGGTTTGGCGATCATGGCGCGACCGGCGTTAGGTGCGGTTTCCGGCGGCAGGCGCACTTCAGGCGACCGTCAGCCTGGCAGGGCCCGAAACATGTGCACGCACGATCGCGCGGTGGCCGTCGCCATCATGACGCCCTCGAGGTTGCGATCCGACCGCGTGTTACTCTCCGGTCCAGGATCGCGGACCACTCCGGCCACCGCTCTTCCAGCCATTCGTAAACCACCGGCAACACGATCAGCGTGAGCAAGGTGGACGACACGAGTCCGCCGATCACGACAGTCGCGAGGGGACGTTGTACTTCAGATCCCGGGCTCGTCGATAACGCCATCGGAATGAACCCGACGCTCGCGACGAGCGCAGTCATCAGCACGGGTCGCAGTCGAAGTTCGGCACCTTCGCGCACCGCATCGGCCAGCGTCTTGCCGGCCTCGCGGAGCTGGTTGATGCAGGCCACCAGCACGACGCCATTGAGCACCGCGACGCCAAACAACGCGATGAAGCCCACCGCGGCGCTGAGGCTGAGGTTCAGTCCGCGAATCCACAGCGCCGCGACGCCGCCCACCAACGCGAACGGCACATTCATCATGACCAGCACGGCCTGGCGCGCGTTGCCGAAGCTGGCGTACAACAGACCGGCGATCAGCAGCAGGACGAGCGGTACGATCAACGCCAGACGGCGCATGGCACGCTGCTGGTTCTCGAACTGGCCGCCATACGTGACGAAGTAGCCGGCCGGCAGCTCCACCTGTTGGCCCACTGCGCGGCGCACCTCGGCCGCAAACCCGCCAAGATCGCGTCCCCGCACGTTGCTCAGGACCGTGATCAGGCGTTCGCCGTTCTCGTGATTGATGAGTTCTGGCCCCTCCACCGTGCGGACCGCCGCCACCTGGTTGAGCCTGATGCTCGCACCGGACGGCGCCGTCAACAGCAGGCGACCGATTGCCTCTGGCGTGTTGCGATACGCCTCGGCCAATCGGAGCACGATCGGGAAACGTCGCCGGCCGTCGATCACCTCGGACGCCTCAACTCCACCCACGCCTGCCTCAACCGCGCCACGCACATCGGCCACGTTGAGGCCGTACCGGGCCAGCGCAGTCCGGTCGAGGGCCAATTCGATCTGCATGGCGCCGGCGCTGACATCCACCGATACGTCGGCGGCGCCCGGAATCCGCGCCACGATGGCCCGGATCTCCTCCGCCTTCTCCTGCAGGACTTCCAGGCTGTCTCCGAAAATCTTCACGCCAAGCTGCGTGCGCACTCCCGAGATCGCCTCGTCGAGACGCATCGCCATCGGCGCGGTGAACTTGAACTCGACCCCCGGCACATCCCTCAACGCCGAGTCCATTCGGGAGATGAGTTCGTCCACCGAGCCGGCAGTCCATTTCGCCCGTGGCGCGAAGAGGACGTACACATCGCCGTCATACAGGCCCATGGTCTCGGTTGCAATCTCGGGCCGACCGAGCTTGGTCACGATGCTCTGCACTTCCGGGAATTTCAGCAGCGTGCGCTCAATGTCCCGCGCGATCGACATTCCCTGGGGCAGCGAGACGCTCGGCAGCCGGCGCGTTTCGATCAACAGTGAACCCTCGTCGAGCGTCGGCATGAATTCGGTGCCCAGCAACGGCATCGAAGCAAGTGCCAACCCGAATGGTGCCGCAGCCGCGATCATGACCCGCTTCCGGTGCGCGAGTCCGTAGGCGAGGTCTTTCCGGTAGCGAGTGCGGAGGCGCTCGAACCACCGCACCGGCCGTTCCTCGATGCGCTTCACCAGGATGGATGCGGCCATGGGCACGTAGGTGAGCGCGAGGAACAACGAGCCGAGCACCGCTACGCAGACGGTAAACGCCATCGGTGCGAACATCCGGCGTTCGAGTCCTTCGAGCGACAGGACCGGGATGTAGACCGCGATGATGATGCAAACGCCGAAGACGACGGGGCGGCCGACCTCGAACGCCGCTTGGCGCATCAGGTCGCGTCGCTCGTCGGCGGACAGAGCGCCCGCATGGCCGAGTCGCCTGACGTAGTTCTCGATCATGACGACGGCCGCGTCCACGATGAGCCCGAAGTCCAGCGCCCCGAGGCTCATCAGATTCGCGGAGACGCCGAAGCGCCGCATCAACAGGAACGCAAACAGCAGCGAAAGAGGAATGAGTGATGCGGTGATGAGCGACGCGCGGGCATTGCGGAGGAAGACGAACAGGACGAGGGTCACCAACAACCCGCCCTCGAGCAGGTTGGTGAAAACCGTCCGCGTTGTTCGATCGATCACGTCCCCCTGATTGTAGAACGTTCGGATCGTCACGCCCGGCGGCAGCAACGGCTCGATCTCGGCCAGACGCGCGGTCACGCGCGTGACGACATCCCTGCCATTGGCTCCCTTGAGCATCACGATCATTCCCGAGACGGCTTCACCGCGATCGTCACGGGATACGGCCCCTTCGCGCGGCATGGCGCCCACGGTGACATCCGCCACGTCGCTCACAAACACCGGAATTCCGCCGGCACGCGTCGCGACGACGACGCGTGCGATGTCGGCGGCGTCCGCGAGTCGCCCGAGTCCCCGCACGGTGAAGCGTTCGCCCCTCGCCTCGATGAAACCGGCGCCGAAGTTTCCGTTGTTCGCGGAGAGGGCATGCTCGACGTCGGACAGCGTCAGGTCAAAGCCGGACAGCCGATTGGGATCGGCGAGGACGTGAAACTGGCGAACGAGACCACCCCACGAATTCACCTCGGCCACGCCCGGCAAAGTCCGGAGCATCGGCTTGATCGTGTACTCCTGCAGCGTCTTGAGGTCGGTGAGCGAGAGGCTGTCGGATTCGACGAGATACTGGAATACCTCACCCATCGGCGTCGCTGGGGGACCCAGCACGGCTTCGCTGCCCGGCGGCAGGGAGCCAATCGCATCCTGCATGCGCTGCTGGACCTGGGCGCGCGCGAAGTACAGGTCCACTTCGTCCTCGAACGATACGGTGACGACCGACAGTCCGGCTTTCGACAGCGAGCGCACACTCTGCGTGCGCGGCAATCCCATCATCACCGTCTCCATCGGGTAGCTGACGAGATTCTCCATCTCGCCGGGCGACAACGCCGGGGCGGTGGTGATCACCTGCACCTGATTCGGTGTGAGATCCGGAAACGCGTCGGCGTTGATCGTCGCCAGAGCCCATCCGCCAGCGACAACCAGCAGAAGCACACAGGCGACGACCGCAACACGGAAACGGAGTGCGGCGTCGATCAGACGCTCGATCATCAGTCGCCCTCCTGCGCCATCCTGGCCCGCAAGAGTTCCGATTTCACAAGGAAGGCCCCGTCCACCACGATGGTGTCGGTGGCAGCGAGCCCACTCAGCACCTGGCGCATGCCCCCTTCGCCAGCCCCGAGGTCCACGAAGCGGCGTTCGAAGCGCGCGGTTCCGCCGGTGTCCGCGTGCACGACGAAGATGGCTGGCTTTTGCTCGATGAGCTGAACCGCGCGATCCGGCACCATAACGACCTGGCGAGGTTCGCCGATGTCCAGCCACGCCGTGGCAAACATCGCCGCCCGCAGTCTGCGGGAGCGATTGTCGACGATCGCCCGCACCGGAACAGTCCGCGTCGTCGAATCCAGCGCGCCGCCGATGCTGCGTACGCGGGCCGAGAACGTGTCAGATGGGAACGAGCCCACCGTGAAGCGAACCACGGCGCCGCTGCGCAGCGCGGCCGCGGCACCTTCCGCCACGCCCACTTCAAGCCACAGCGTCCCCGGATCGCTGACCGAAACGAGCAGGGCACCGCCATCCACCGTCATTCCTGGCTGAGCCTCGCGGCTGAGCAGGATACCATCCATCGGTGAACGGACGACGATCAGTCCAGGGGTCGAGTCGGCGCCGAGCTGGACGAGCAGGTTTTGTGTACGCGCCAACTCGGTCTCCGCCTGTGAAACGGCGGCGCGAGCCAGTTCATCATCAGCCTGCGCCCGTTCCGCCTCCTGGCGCGGCATGGCCTTCGCGGCCACCAGCCGCTCGGCGCGCTCCCTGGCAGTTCGTGTATATGTCGCCGCAGCGCGACGAGACAACAGTTCCGCAACAGTTTTGTCGCGGTCCGCTTGTGCGGCGCTGGCTTCAGGACTCAGCAGCGTGACCAGCGGTGCGCCGCGAGTGACGCGATCGCCCTGTTGGACGGGTACTGCCAGGATGCGGCCGGAACCGGGTGCGCCAAGACGCGCGGTCCTGTCGGCGTTTGGCACTAGCTGGGCTGGCACTTCGAGCACCGTGGATGCCATGCGCGTTTCCACGGGTGCCCACGTGACTCGACCAGTCCGAATCTGCGCTGCGGTGAGCACGACGAACCCGCTGGTGGAGTCGGCGGTGGAGGGCGCTTCGGTTTGGTCCGACGCCGCGGTGCACGCGATCAACCCAATCGCCATCACGACTGCGCACCCACCGCGGAGTGCGCGCGAGGGAAGTCGCCGTGGGATCACGAACACCCTCATGGTTGACCTCCGTCTCGTGAGGCAGAGATGAGTGAAGCGGTGTCGTTTCCAGCCCCCGGTTCCAATGGGGTGAGTGGGTCGGCGCCGGATAGCACGTTGAGCTCCAACTGGCTCACGCGATGAGCAAACAGGGTGCGGTAGTACATGAGGCGTGCCTCGGTCAGCGTCCGGGCTGCGTCAATGACATGCAGAAGCGGCGCCACTCCATCCTGGTACGCGGCGAGGGTCACTTGCTGTGAAGTCCTGGCACGCTCGAGGAACCGCGTTCCAAGCGCCGCGACCTGATCGGCCAGGATCCGTGTGACCTCATGTGCGGCGGCCAGCTCGGCGACCACACGACGTTCGATCCAGACTGCCTCGAATTCGGCAGCGTCCTGCTCGGCACTGGCTCGTTGTATCTCTCCGCGATTCCGGTCGAAGAGCGGGAGTGGCGCGCTGATCCCGGCCAGCATCGTCTGCGTGCCGGCAATGTTCTTGGCGCCAAACGTGGCGCCGATCTGCCGGATGGTCAGCGTGCGCTGATATGCGGTCTCAGAGCGAGCCGCCGCGGTACGTGAGCGCGCCGCCAGCAGCTCCGGTCGCAGTCGACGCGCTCTCGCGATGTACTGATCCAGATCGCCGACCGTTGTCACCGCGGTTTCGGGTTCGACTGTTACAAGGAGGGATTCGCCGGCCACCGCTGCGGCCGACTTTCCCAGAAACGCCGCGAGTTCCGCTCGTGCACGAAGGAGTTCGACACGTTCCAGTGTGGCCGCGGCGGCGGCGCGATCACGCTCCACCTCGACGCGGATCAGGTCGCCCTCCGCCGTCACGCCTTCATCGACCCTTGCGCGGTTGTAGAGGATCAATTGCTCCAGTCCGTCGCGCCATTCCAGAGCGCCGACCACGGACAGCTGCGCGAGAGCGACGCGGAAATAGGCGCGCGCCGCGTCGAGTGCGACGTTACGGGTCGCCGCTATCACGTCGGCATCGGCGGCGCGGACATCCTCGCTCGCGCCGTGGACGCGCGGCCAGCGCTGGAAAAGCGGTTCCAGCGGGAGTGTCGCGAACACCGAAGTTTCGCGTTCGTCGCGGAGGATCGCGGCAGACCCTGGCCATCGGGCGTTTTCAACCTGATAGGTGACTACCGGGTCAGGCAGGGTACGCGCGGTCGTTCTCATGCCGCGTGAGGCACGTGCGCGCGCCCGTGCGGCGTCAACGAGCGGATGCTGCCTTTGAACGGCGGTCAGGACTTCGCTCAGCGACAGTGGCGCGTTGACAGAAGGAGCCTGCGCGAGTCCGCGTTCCGCAAGCAAGACGACGCAGGCGAGGCCGAGGATGAGACATCCGCGATGGCCATGCGCGCAAAACCGGGCAAAACGATGCTGGGGCATTCGAGTGTCATGGTGTGGGCACGTGGTAGCGCCGGAGCGTCCAGCGGGACGCCGGCAGCCACGCGGGTCTGCGTCGGCGGAATGCCTCGCGACCGCGGTAGTGCGTTGTGAGAGTGTCCGCTCACGGCCATTACGGCCGCCGGCCAGGTCAGCCGAGTGGCGGCGCTCTCGCGCCCTGCGGAGTTGGACGAGGTCGGGGGACCGGAGACTCCGTTCGCGCCGGTTCGGTCAGTTCGCGTCCGATCGCGGCGGCCACGAAGACAGGTGCCGGCGGAACAGAAGGGAGCAGGCCATCCGAGGCGATTTGTTGTCGCTTCGCGATCGCGCTGAAATGGAGGGCAGCGTGCCCGGCGTCCTCATCCCTTGCATCAACAGCCGGCACGTGCTCGTCAGCGTGAGTGCTTGACGGAGCGCGAACGTGAGCGTGCACGTCGGCGTCATGATGATGCGCCAGACCGTGAGCGAACCCGGTCGCTGGGTTAATCAGCGACAACACTGACATCACGGTAGTCACTGCAATCCGCGCGACGGCAAGCGGCAAGCGCATGTGGTCAAGTCTACCGTGCGAGATGCCGTTCGCCAGAGGGAAAACGGACACAGCGCCTGGATCGCCATAGGTGCAGGCGTTGATGTCCCGTTGTGCGATCCCCTGGCCTGATCTGCGAGGGCGTTACACCCTAACGCGCTCCCCGAGACGCGCGACGCTCGTTGTTAGGGTGTGGGACGGTCCTCGTTGAGGACGATCGTCCACTCGATCGGGATGGCCGGATCGAGCGAGTCGCGCACCGAGCAGTACTTGTTGAGAGCGAGATCGATGGCGAATTCGGCTGATTCGCGGTCGATGCCTTCACCGTTGATCCGGTAGATGATGGCGACGGACGTGAGTTTTGCCGGTGTGGTCTGCGCCCGTTCCCCGCGAACGTCTATGTCGAGCGACGAGAGCGGCGTGCGGCGCTTGGCCAGGATGGACACGACGTCCATGGCCGAGCAGGTGGCGAGGGCGCTGAGGAGCATGTCCACCGGGCCGGGACCCGTCTTGCGCGTCCCATCGATGCGCACGGTGGCTTGCCCCGGCTGACCGACGTCAAAGGCCTCACCCTCGGTCCAGTGCGCGACAATATGGTTGACGCGTTTCTTCCCTTGCGCCTGATACTCTCGAGTGACGCTCATACCGCTCCGAGTGGTAGCTTCCCGTCGTAAGGTAACGGTCGCATCTCACGTCTCCCATCTCCCATCTCGTGGGTCAGTACCGCCATCACGTCTTCGTCTGCACTTCCGGAAAGACCTGCCCGACGCAGGGCTCGAAGGAAGTCCATGAAACGCTCAAGAAGGGCGCGGCGGAGCGGGGCTTGAAGGGGATCGTCCGCATCAACCACGCCGGGTGCATGAATCAGTGCGGACACGGTCCCATGGTCGTGGTCTACCCCGACGATGTCTGGTACGCCGGGGTCGACCCGCAGGGCGCGATGCGGATCCTGGAAGAGCACATTGTCGGCGGACGACCAGTGGAAGCATTGCGCCATGTCGCTCCGCCGGGAGACAACAAGCTCGTCAACGACTAGTGCCGTTCCAAGTTGTGCCACCTATCGCACTGTTGCTCCCGCCCGCCATGGCTATTTGGCTGAGATACTTGGAACGGCACTAGGGCGATGTCTCAGTACGACGCGTTCATGGAGCCGTATCGGAGGCACGTGCTGGTATGCACCGGGAGTTTCTGCTCGCCCGACCGGCGCGGTCGCGCTCTCTACGCTCATTTGGCGAGCCTGCTGGAGCGCGAAGGGCTGCTGTTCGGTCCGACTCGTGTGAAGCGGGGAGAGACTCCATGCCTTGGCGTCTGCGCCGGCGGACCGATTGTTGTCGTGTACCCGGAAGGCATCTGGTACGCTGGAGTCACACCGGCGCTGCTCGAGCGCATCGTTGTGGAACACCTGAAGGGTGGCCGACCGGTGGATGATGCGGTGTTCCATCGGCTGTGAAGCTGCTTGCTTCTTCCTTCTTGCTACTCGCTACTTGCTACTTGCTTCGATTTTCTGAACTTCCGGACTTCGTCCTCGATCGCGGCCAGGTGACGCTTCCAGACGTGGATGGCGTACTTGTGGAAGTTCGCATGGGCCTCCGGGTCGCTGGCGAGAAAGTGCGCCAGCCGCTGGCGCCCCTTGCGTGCGTTGCAGCCATCGCAGGCGGTCACTAAGTTGCCACCCGACCGGTCTCCTCCGCGCGAACGCGCCTGCAGGTGGTCGACCGTCAGCTCTTCTGCCGGGAACACCTGCCCGCAGAACACGCACCGGTAGCCATCGCGCGCGAAGATTTCACCTCGCTGCATGCCTGGTCCTTTCAGTTCGCGTCGCCTGATGTTCGGGGCAGCCAAGAAGCTTCTGCTCGACGCCGTCGAGAAGGAGCCAGCACGCGCGCCCATTGAAGAATTACCGCGCCTCACCCCCAGCGCCATAGAGAGAACACGCATGCCCAGATCCCGTGAACGCATCCTTGCCAACCTCGATGAGATGTACCGCGAGGCCTTCGAACGCGCCAAGCTGACCGGCGACGACTCGCAGATGGTATCGCTCGACTTTGCCTATCGCCGTGAGCAGCTCTATTTCGAGATACTACTCGATGTGAGAGATGCGATGGAGCGGAACAGATAGGCCAGAGGCCCGAGGCCAGAGGCCAGAGGGGTGCGACGCCGACACTTCGATGCAGCGGAAAACCATCATCCTCGATGATTTCAATGCCACGACACCGCGTTCGCGGGTTGTTCTCTGGCCTCTGGCCTCTGGCCTCTGGCCTCCTGATTGCTTGTGATATGAGCACGGGAGCGTCAGGCGCTTCTATCGCCATCGTCAACGCAAAGGTCTGGACCGGCGACTCCACTCGGCCCTGGACCGACGCGATCGCCGTCAGCGGCGACACCATCCTCGCCGTCGGCTCCTCCGCCGAGATCAGGAAGATCGGCGCGGCACGCGTCGTGGATGCGAAGGGCGGCATGGTGACTCCTGGGTTCACCGATGCACACGTCCACTTTGTCACCGGCGGTTTCAGGCTCTCATCGGTTCAGCTGCGCGATGCGCGTACTCCGGAGGAATTCACGAAGCGCATTCGCGAATTTGCCGCGACGGTTCCCGCTGGTACCTGGATTACCGGTGGAGACTGGGACCACGAACAATGGGGCGGCCGGCTTCCCGAACGGTCGTGGATCGATTCGGTCACTCCCGATCATCCTGTCTGGGTGAACCGGCTCGACGGGCACATGGCGCTGGCCAACAGCGCCGCTCTCCGCGCTGCCGGGGTCACGAGCGCAACGGGCGATGTCGAAGGCGGTGCCATTGTCCGCGGATCGGGGAGGGAACCAACGGGCATCCTCAAGGACAACGCGCAGTCACTCGTCGATCGCGTTGTCCCGGATCCTCCCGCCGTCCTGGAGGACCGCGCCCTCGACACGGCCATGACCTACGTCGCGGAGCGGGGCGTCACCTCGGTCCACAACATGGGGTCGTGGTCCGACCTCGCCATCTTCGAGCGCGCCCGCGCGGCCGGACGTCTCAAGACCCGGATCTATGCCGTCGTGCCGCTGTCCACGTGGGAACGGCTCCGCGACACGGTGCAGGCCAGAGGTACCGGCGACGAGTGGCTCAAAATCGGCGGACTGAAGGGATTCGTGGATGGCTCGCTCGGCTCCCACACCGCGGCCATGCTCGAGCCGTTCACCGACGCGCCAGACGACCGGGGGTTCTTCGTCAACACGCCCGAGAATCTGTATGCCTGGACGTCGGGCGCCGACAAGGCCGGACTCCACGTGATGATCCACGCCATTGGCGACCGCGCGATCCGCATGCTCCTCGATACGTACGAGCGAGTCGCGCGCGAAGACGGCCCGCGTGATCGCCGGTTCCGCATGGAGCACGCGCAGCACATCGCGCCGGCCGACATCCCGCGATTCGGCGCGCTGGGCGTCATCGCCAGCATGCAGCCGTACCACGCCATCGACGACGGGCGCTGGGCAGACCGCGTCATCGGCCTCGAGCGCGCCAGGGGCACCTACGCCTTCCGATCGCTGCTCGACGCCAACGCCACGCTGGCATTCGGCAGCGACTGGTTCGTCGCTCCACCGACGCCCCTCGAGGGGATCTACGCGGCGGTCACCCGCCGGACGATCGATGATCGCAATCCCGGCGGCTGGGTTCCGGAGCAGAAGATCACCGTCGAGGAAGCGCTGCGCGCCTACACGGTCGGCTCGGCGAAAGCGTCATTCGACGAGACCCGCAAGGGAACGCTCGTGCGCGGCAAGCTTGCCGACCTCGTGCTCATCGACCGCGACCTCACCACGATTGCCCCCGAGTCGATCCGCGACGCGCGCATAACGATGACCGTCGTCGGCGGGCGCATCGTGTTCGAGAAGCCGTAGCCGCCCGGAGAAAAACAGGAAGCCGCCCGTCATCGAGACGGGCGGCTTTCCAATGGCTGAGACCGGCTGACGCTATCCCTTCAGAATCAGGACGAGGATGGTGGTCGCCACGATGAGGAAGCCCACCACGCCGAGCAGGCGGGTCCCCGCGACACGGGGAACACCTGGGGAGTGCAGCGGCGTGCTCTGCTCCTCGCGCCAAAGCGGATGACGGCGGACTTCAGCGTGAGTGATGGATATCATGACCTGAGCCTCGAAGCTGACAGTCCAGGACGTGACTGTCATTTGGCGACTCCGGCTGCAAGTGATAGGCCAGTCGGCACCTTCCTGCGAGCTCATGACGGCTATGTCGGCTTAACCGTCACGAGGAGAACGAGATGGGGGGCAGGGCCAGGCTTGGTGCTCTCCGGGCGCCCCGGAGAATCGCACCGTGCCCCGGCGACCGCTGATGCGGCAATTCGACGCAGTAGCAGCGTCCCACCACTCCGTGCGGCGGTGGGATGGATTGTCCGCTAGAAGCGCGCGATCTCCAGGATGCCCCGCTTGAAGTCCTCGACCTGCGGAAGCGTGGCGTCCTCGAGCCTGGGCGCGTAGCCGACGTACGTGTCGGCCGAGGCGATTCGTTTGACCGGCGCGTCCAGCCACGGGAAGCACTCGTCAGCTATGCGCGAGGCGATCTCGGCGCCATAGCCCCAGCTGAGCGAGTCCTCATAGGCCACGATCACGCGGTTCGTCTTCTTCACCGACGCGTAGACACGCTCCTCGTCCCACGGCGACAGCGAACGCAGGTCGATGACCTCGGCCGAGATCCCTTCTTCGGCCATCTGGTTGGCCGCGGTGAAGGCGCGCTGCACCGTAGCGCCGTACGTCACGATGGTCACGTCCGTCCCTTCGCGAACGACCTTCGCCTTGCCAAGCGGGATCATGAAGTTCGGACCCGGATGCGCCGCCTTGTTGTAGGTCTGACGGTAGAGATGCTTGTGCTCGAGGAAGATGACCGGATCGTCGCAGCGAATTGCCGTGCGGAGGAGTCCGTTGGCGTCCAGCGCCGTCGCAGGGCAGACCACCCGGAGCCCCGGGCAGTGCGTGAAGAGGGAAGCGCCCGTCTGTGAGTGGTAGACGGCGCCGCGGATGTAGCCGCCATACGTCGTGCGCACGACCACCGGCGCCGTGAACGCGTTGTTCGAGCGCCACCGCATTGTGGAGAGCTCGTTCCGGATCTGCATGTAGGCCGGCCAGATGTAGTCGAAGAACTGGATCTCAACGACCGGCTTGAATCCTCTCAGGGCCATGCCTATGGCGCGGCCGATGATGTTCGCTTCGGCGAGCGGCGTGTTGTAGACACGGTGGTCGCCGAATTCCTTCTGCAGACGCCAAGTGACTTTGAAGACGCCGCCCTTTCCCTTGACCTTGCCCAGGTACTGGCGCCTGGACACGTCCGCGACGTCCTCGCCGAACACGACGATGCGCGGATCGCGGCGCATCTCCTCCTTGAGGCAGGCGTTGAGCAAGTCGACCATCGTGGTCTCATTGCCCGAGAACTGCGGGTCGTCCTCCGTATCGAACTGCTCGCTGGTTGGATCGACGTCAGGCGAGTAGACGGCGAACGGTATGGTCTCCTCGGCTGGCTGTTCGTGGGCGAGCGCGTCATCGGTCGCGGCGAGGACGACTGCGTCGACCTCGGCTCGGATCCGCTCCAGATCCTGTTCGGTGGCATTGCCAGACTTCAGGAGCCACGCCGGATAGGTGGTCAGCGGGTCGCGGGCGGCGTCGGCCGCGCGCTCCTCGGGCGGCCGATACAGAACTTCGTCGTCGGACAGCGAGTGCGAGTATGGGCGGATGACCTGGGCATGAACGAAAGCCGGGCCGTTGCCGGCCCGGACGTGTTGGACTGCCTTCTTCATCACCTCATACGATGCCACGAGGTCGCAACCGTCGACTTCCTGGATGAAGAGGCCAGGAAAGCCGGTGACCAGTCTGGAGATGGAGCCGCCTGCCGTGTTCACCTCGACCGGCACCGAGATGGCGTAGCCGTTGTCCTCGATCAGGTAGACGATGGGCAGCTGGAGGTTGCAGGCGGTGTTGAGCGACTCCCAGAACTCGCCTTCGCTGGTGGTGCCGTCACCCCCGGATACGTAGACGATTTCGTCACGCGAGAATCCCTCTGCGATCCCCAGCTTCCGTGCTCTATAAATCGCTTCGGCGCAGCCGACGGCCTGGAGGAATTGCGTCCCCGTCGGTGACGACGACGTGACCACATTGAGCGCCTTGTGGCCCCAGTGGCTCGGCATCTGACGCCCGCCGGAGTTGGGATCGTCGGCTGCTCCAACCGCGGAGTAGAGCATTTCGTTCGGCGTCATGCCCAGCTCGAGCATAAGCGCGCGATCGCGGTAGTACGGGAAGAACCAATCGTAGCCGGCGCGGAGATGCATGCCGGCCGCTGTCAGGACTGCTTCATGACCGGCGCCGGAGATCTGGAAGAAGATCCGGTTCTGCCGTTTGAGCTGAATCTCCTTGTCGTCGAGCCGGCGGGAGAGGAGCATCGTGCGGTAGGCGGCGACGAGTCGATCGCGATCGAGGGCGGGAACGCCTGCGTCGATTCGCTGGCTGGTCTGTGTCGGCATGGCCGGAAAGATAGCGCGCGCAGTCAACTGACGAGGGTGGCAGGACTTGACGCGGATCACGGTTCGCGGCGCGCATGCCACGGTCCTGTGAATCGGCGGTTACCTTCAGGTGTCTGGTATCACGTTATCCGGCACGACCTTCCGGTTTCGGTCAGGTCATGGGGGTGCCGATTCCCGCGGCATCCCATATGCAAGGGAAGGGCCGGAACCCGATCGCGAGGCCGCCGATGCGTTTATCCACCTGTCCCTGCATTTTCTGCGAGCTGATTCATGGCGGCGGCGAGGTCTCGATCTGTTACGAGGACTCGCAGGCGCTCGCCTTCATGGACATCCAGCCGGTGAACGCGGGCCATGTGCTGGTCGTGCCCCGCCAGCATTACGAGTCCCTCCTCGACGTTCCGCCGGACCTGGCGCGCCACCTCTTTGACGTGGCGCTGCGGCTGGCGCCGATCGTCCAGCGGCTGGCCCGCGCCGATGGATTGAACGTCATCGTGAACAGCGGCGCGACGGCAGGCCAGGATGTGTTCCACTATCACGTGCACGTCATTCCGCGGCGCAGCGACGACGGCTTTGCGGTGACACTGCCGTTCCCCGGGTCTTCGCCGCCCGATCGGACGTTGCTGGACGCGATGGCGGCCCGGATCATCACCGAACTGCGCGATCCGGCCCGGGCCACGACCGTCGCTGCCTGACGCGACTCGTGCCGTTCCAACTCCTCCCGATTCAGAGAGGCGGTCCCGAACCGGCAAGCGAGTTGGAACGGCACTCGTCAGGCAGTTCGATGCTGGGTCTTGCGCGATTGACGCCTAACACGTAATCGTAAGGCAGGCGCTGGCTGCGGCTGGCTCCCTCCGGCCTGGAGGCCGATGGACGTCTGGCGACGAACATCACCCGGAACCGACCCGCGTCGCGATCGCGACGAAGGCCGCGTCGCCATTGGTCCCGCCTCCAGCCGTCCAACGCGAGACACCCCGCCCCGGGCCATCTGCCCGGGGCGGGGTGTCGCCTTTTCCGGCGAGGTGAAATGGCTCGACGTGGGCACCTCCGGCTTCTCTGCCATCGCGGCCGACACTCACGAAGGAGTGACCGGCAACGCGGCCGTCCCTGGTTCGCTCGTGACGTCAAGCGCGCGCTCAAGCGCGCCACGATGCGCGACTGCGGACGGCGTTGCGTGTATTGCGCACATCAGCTCGATCCGATGGAAGCGACACTCGACCACGTGTATCCGGTCGCGCGGGGTGGGGCGCACGCGCCGGGCAACCTGGTCACGGCCTGCGCGCCCTGCAACCGGATGAAGGGGGACATGCTGCCTCACGAGTTCTTCGCCCGGTACCCACAGGCGGGCGCGAACTTCGTTCGTTATGCGCGGGCGGTCCACCGCGCGTTGAAGCGGGGAGCCCGGCGGGCGGTCAGCCTGGCGCTGGCGGCCTGAGGTCAGAGCTCCGAGGTCAGAGGTCAGAGGTCAGAGGTCAGCAGAGGTCACAACGGACACCCCTCGGACCTCCGACCTCAGACTGCGATAGCCTGTTGTTCGCCGGAGCGTGCTTCCCACGCCAGCATCGCCCGCTTGCGCGGCAGGCCCCAGCGATAGCCACCTAACGCGCCGGTCGTACGGATGACGCGATGGCAGGGAATCAGGAACGCGACCGGGTTTCGTCCGATCGCGGTGCCCACGGCTCGCACGGCGTTCGGGGTGCCGATGGCCGTCGCGATGTCTTCGTAGGTCGCCACGGAACCGACCGGGATCTGCAGGAGGGCGCGCCAGACTTTCACCTGGAAGTTCGTGCCGCGAACGAGGAGTCCGAGCGGTACGAGGCCTTCCGGGTCGCGAACCACGAGCGCGGCAAAGATCCGTGACGCGATCGGAGCCGTCACCCGCGGTCGCTCCTCGATCGTCGCCTGCGGCCACCGCTCGGCCAGGTCGCGCAACGCCGACCGGCGGCTGCCGTCGTGGAAGCTGAGGCCGCAGACGCCGCGCTCGGTGGTAGCAACCAATGCTTCGCCGAACGGTGATTCGTGGAAGCCGGCCGAGATGCGAAGGCCGCCCCCGTTTTCGCGGAACTCGCCCGGGGTCACGGCGTCGAGCGTGACGAACAGGTCATGCAACCGGCCGCCGCTGGTGAGACCGGCGTCGTAGGTCGCGTCGATCAGGTTCCGCGAGTCGCGCAATCGGTTTTTGGCGTACTCCAGGGCCAGCACCTGCGAGAATCGCTTCGGGCTGATGCCGGCCCAACGGGTGAAAAGTCGCTGGAAGTGGAACGGGCTCATTCCGACGTGCCTTGCGACCTCGCCGAGGCTGGGGCGCGTCGGTGACGACGCGTCCAGGAAACGAATAGCGCGTTCGATCCGGTGATAGTCAGCGCTGTTGCGGTCGGTGCGGGATGCCATGGTGATCATTCTGCCTCCTGTGACGCGAGATCTACAGGAGTCTCCCCACGCAACCAACCCGATTCTTGCGCTGCCAGGGCTCGTCCGATCGTCACATTACTAGAAACCTAGTTGACATGGCGCTCCGAGATCTGCAGCGTGTCCTTCCGAAAAGCTTGCGGACAGGTCTCGTACCGAACCCGGAGGGCGCCGATGCATCTCGCGGCCCATTCGCTCGCACTGCTCGTGGCGACGACCCTGCCGCCACAACAGGGAACAGTCTCCTTGCCGCCGGCGAGTGCAGGATTGTCCGCGGAGTTCTCGGACCTGACCGCAATGCGCGAACTCGGCGATGGTCGCGTGCTGCTGTATGACCGGAAAGAGGTGCGTCTGGTCGTCGCGGAATTCGGCACGGGGTCGCTGAGAGACATTGGCCGCACGGGTCAGGGACCGGGCGAGTTTCAGTCCATCGCGGCGCTGCTGCCTCTTGGTGGCGACTCCACGCTCGCCGCGGATTTTGTCCGGCGGTGGCTCATTCTCGCTGGCGATAGCATTGTCGCCACGCTCCCATCTGATACTCCCGCCATCGGTGCCGTGAGCCTGTGGCCGTTAGGCGCGGACCGTCAGGGTCGTGTGCTCTCGCAGGGATTCCGGCGGGGAGGCGGCTCGATCGATTCGACGTATGTGCTGCTCGTGGAGCGGGCGACGGGACTGTCCGACACCATCGCCCGGCTGGGCGGTGGCGTGCGCCGGGCGCCGATATCCAGCGTCAACGATCCCGGGCTTGGCCGCGGGGTCAGGATCAGCCGCATCCCGCTCAACGTCCGCGAGGCGCCGTTGCTGCTCCCGGACGGGTGGACTGCGGTGGTCCGCCTGGCACCCTATCGCGTTGACTGGCGGTCGCCCGACGGCCGCTGGACGTCAGGCGCTCCGATTCCGGTTCGCCCGATTCGCATGAACGAGAGCGAACGAAAGTTCTATTCGGACCGGAATTCATGGTCACGGAATGCCACCGACTGGCCGGAACTCCTTCCGCCATTCGATACGCCGACGTCGCTGTTCGCGACGCCCGATGGCTGGCTGGTCGTCAAGCGACTCTCCAGCGTCGGTGCGCCCGAAACGCGCTACGACCTGATCGACAAGACCGGGGTCCGCCGGTCGCAACTGGTGCTCCGGCCGAACGAGCACGTCCTGGGTTTTGGCGTTGCGTCGGTCTACGTCGTTGAGACGGATGACGACGGAATCCAGCGCCTGCGTCGCCACCCGTACGCGTTCGCGTCGCTCCGGCCGTAGCTGCCGGGTCTACTAAAGGTCTAGTTGACAGGCGAACGCGTGGCTCACATTGTTCTACTAGTTCTTTAGGAGATCTCATGGCTTCGTTCACCGACCGTGAACTCGACGTGATGGCTGTCCTCTGGGAGCGCGGACCTTCGACCGTGGCCGAGGTGCGCGAGCATCTCGAGGACCCGCTGGCGTACACCACGGTGCTGACCGTGCTGCGGACGCTGGAGGCCAAGGGGTACGCCAGCCATGAGGAGGAAGGGAAGGCGCATCGTTATGCGCCGCTCGTCGCCCGTGATCGCGCCGGCAAGACCGCGCTCGGTCAGGTGCTCGACAAGATCTTCGGCGGCTCGCGCGAGATGCTGCTGGCGAACCTGGTGAAGGAACGTGGGATCGACGCTTCCGAGCTTCGCCGGCTCCGGAGAATCCTCGACGCGCGTCTGGGCGGAAAGGAGGAGAAATGACGCTCGTCATGGCGTACACAATCCTCCTCTCCGCGACCCTGGCGGCCGGCGCGACTCTCGCGGAACTGTTCGTCCGGTCACGGCGCATGGCGAGTCGATGGATCTGGCTTGTTGCGATGGTCCTTCTCATACCGGTCACCGGTTTCGTGATGCTGGCTCCGGCCGCGATCGAGTCGCGTTCGACTTCCGGAGTATCGGCTTCATTGCCATCAATTGTTCCCGGTCCCGTCGCGAGCGTGCCTGCTGCTACCTCCAGGTCGTACCTCGAGCTCACTGACGTCGCGCTCACCGTACTCTGGGCAGGCGCGAGCGTGCTGGTCTTCCTGGCGATCGGGGCCGGCCGGTGGCGACTGGCCCGAGCCAGGCGCCGGGCGCGGCCTGGGCGCATGCACGGGCATCCGGTGCTGTTGACCGACGATCTTGGTCCGGCCGTGGCCGGCGTCAGGCAGCCGGTGGTCTTTGTTCCAAGTTGGGCGCTCGCGCTGGACGACGAGTCGCAGAAGCTGTTGTTGGCGCACGAGCTCGAGCATGCGCGGCGACGGGACACGACACTCCTCATGATCGGCGCTGGACTTACGGCGCTTGTGCCGTGGAATCCGGTCGTATGGTGGATGGCACGTCGCCTTCGCGTCGCGGTCGAACTGGACTGCGACCACCGCGTGCTGGCCGCCAACCCGGGCGTGCGTCGTTATGCGGACCTGCTGCTCGTTGCGGCGGAGAAGCCGAGGTTCACGGCCAGCGTTCTGGCGGCGCACCTCGGCGAACAGGCTTCGGATCTCGAACGGAGGATTGTGGCGATGACCAATTCCAGCAGGCCGTGGCGGTCCATGACGACGGTCGCGGCGGTGGTGGTCGTGCTGGCGGTTGCGTCGTGCGAGGCCCCGCGTCCCGAGCCGCTGGCGCCGGGCGCGAATGCGCCGTCGTCTGCGGACGTGAGCCGGGCGAGTGCCGAGCCGTACTTCGAGTTTCAGGTCGAGAAGCCGGTCACGCGCGCCCCTGGTTCCGGGAATCCGCGCTACCCGGAGATACTGCGGCAGGCAGGGGTGGAAGGATCGGTGCTCGTCAGCTTCGTCGTGGACGAGACGGGCGCCGCCGATGTGGCCAGCCTCAAGGTCATCAAGTCGACGCACGAGTTGTTCACCGCGGCAGTGCGGCAGGCGTTAGGCTCGATGCAGTTCACACCGGCGGAACTCGGCGGCAGGAAGGTAAAACAACTGGTGCAGCAGCCGTTTCGATTCACCCTTCCCGGAGCCTCGGCAAGTGACGCGGGCGCCAACGCGGCCAAGACTCATCTGACGGAAGTTCCAGTACGAAGCCCGAGGAATCCCGTGATCCGGGGGTGGCAAAACGCGTCAGTCGACAATGCGAATTTTGTTATCCTGAGCAGCAGTGGTCAGTTGGTTGCCCGCTATCCGGCGAAAGGCGTGATCAAGGAAGTCAAGGTGGACGACATCGCCGCGATCGAGGTGTACAAGGGGCACACTTGTCCCGTTTCTGCAGAGGCGGCCTGCCCACTGATCCGGATCTATCTGAAGCCCGGTCGCGAGGCGGCGTACCGAATACGTTAGGCTTGCCTCACTCCGAGTTCTGAGTCGGAGTCAGTAATCCACTGGGCGCAGATAAGACTCGCCAATCGCGGTGTGGCTCAGCAGCGCGACCGTGGGGAGCTTCCGCTTCCAGTGCGTGCGCTCGAGGCGATTTCGCACCAGCTCCACCTCGAACTCGTTGAACCCGCGCGCGACCAGGTCCGCCGTCGTGAATCCCCACAGCAGCCAGTTCAGGATGGTGTCGGCCCGCGGGTAGGTAATGCCGAAGTCCGCCTCGTCGGTCTGGCCGGCCACCAGGTCAGCCGTGGCGGGCTTGGTGACGATGGCTTCCGGTACGCCGAGGTGGCGCGCCAGGGCCCAGACCTGTGTCTTGAACAGGTCGCCTAACGGATTGAGCGGCGGAGAATCGTCGGCGTGCCAGGTAAAATACCCGAACAGGCGCTCGGTCTTGTTGCCGGTGCCTAACGGCACGCCGCCAATGGACGCCGAGAGATCGAACAGCGCGATCATCCGCAGCCGGGCGATCACGTTGCCGCGTCGCGTTCCGTCGGCGGTGGGCTCCAGCGCCAGGTACCCGTCGGCCGCAGCCGAGAGGTCGATGGTCCGCGCCGGAATCCCCAGCGCGTCCACCACCAACTCGGCGTGGTCGAGGCTGTCAGGACTGGACGTCCGGTACGGCAACCGCACGCCGAGCACGTTTTCCGGTCCGATGGCGCGAGCGGCGAGGAATGCCGTGACGGCGGAATCGACGCCGCCTGACACGCCGACGACCGCCTTCCCAAAGCCGCGACGACCCATCTCGTCGCGGAGAAAGCGGATCAGCCACTCCTCCACCATCTCGGGATCGATGTCGAGCGACGGCGGACACCCATGGGCATCGCGCGCCACGTGATGCGCTGGAATGATGACGCCTGAGTTTCCACGGTGACGGCTCTCCGCTGCCGCGGCGCCAAATTCGCTTTCGGGGGGGGCCCCCCGTGGCTGACTTTCCGTTTCTGCCAGATCGTACGGCGCCACGAATGGCTGCCGTCCTTCCACCGCATCGAGCGTGCGACGAAGATGCGGCAACGCGGTGCGTAGATCCGACAGCAGCGGCATGTCCGCGCGCGCCCGGGTGATGTCGCCCAGGTCGATCGTCAGGGTTACGATCGCTTCCTCGAACGCCGGCGCCCGCACCCGGATGTCCCCGCGCGGGCCCGCGACGCACGAACCGCCGCCGAAAACCTTGCCGCCCTCACTCCCGACAAGATTCGCCAGCGAGACGAACACCCCATGCTCATCCGCGATGTCCCTGACCAACCGCTCCCATCGTGCCAGACTGCCGGGTCCCGGCACGCCTTCACGAGACTGCAGTCCGCGCGCGGGCGCCGCCGCGCATAGGAAGATGACCTGGGCATCGTCCAACGCGGCCACGGTTCCGGTGACGCTGTGCCAGGCATCCTCGCAGATGAGGATTGCTGAACGACCCCATGGCGTGTCGAACGCGCGCTGAGTGTGTCCGCGCTCGACGAATCGTTCCTCGTCGAACAGACCGTAGGTCGGCAGGAAATTCTTCCGGTGAACGTGAAGGACTCTCGCCGCCCCATCTCCCAGCCGTACGTACGCGGCGCTGTTGTACAGCGTGTCGCGCCACTTCTCGTAGAATCCCACCACCACGTCGAGCGGCCGGCGTGCCCGGTCATCCCTCGGACCGTCGGAGTACGCCTGGTCCAGATCCCGGGCCAGCGTTCCGGCGGTCACCGCGACGTCACGCACGCCGCCTTCCACGAAGTACCCGCTCAGGACGGTCTCCGGGAAATGCAGGACCTGCGGATGCGGCGACAGCATCCTCACCTGCGCGAAGATATCCCGGAGGCGGTCAAGGTTCGCGCGGTAGTCCCCCTTATGAGGGTGCAACTGGGCGATCGCAACGGTCAGAGAGCGGGGCACGAGCAGAACCTGTGGGACGCACCACCACGCGGCAAGCGCGAGCTGAGTTGTGACTACTGGGTGCTAGAGCTAATTGCTGGAACTGGGGCTGGTGCTGGGTGATGCGGTGTTGGTAACGGGAAGAGCACCCGGCCGTCTGCATCCAGCACTCAGCAGAATCCGTGTGCGGTGTCACAATCTCACGCTGCCGGAACGACCAGCTTGGTCAGGGTACATTTCTTTCGCCCCGACATCCGCCACCGCTTCTTCCTCAATGCGTTTCCCTCACCTCCTGGTCGTTGCTCTCGCCGCGTCCGCGATCGGGGTCCGGTCACCGTTGCCAGCGCAGGCAGCGCCGGCTCGCGCGGACACCGCGGAGGCGTGGCGGATCATCCGCCCGCCGCAGTCCTCCATGGTTCTCGCGCGCGACGGTTCCCTCATTGGGGAGGTGGGGACCGAGTTCCGGACGAGCGTGCCGCTCTCGTCGCTGCCCCGTCACGTACCGCAAGCGTTCATCGCGATCGAAGATCAGCGCTTCTATCAGCACGATGGCGTCGACCTCGTTGGAATCGCCGGCGCGCTGAAAGACGCCATTCGCGGCAGCCCGCGTGGCGCAAGCACAATAACGCAGCAACTGGTCGGCAACATGCATCCGAGCCTGGTCGATCGGTCGGATCGGAGCCTGGGGCGCAAGCTTCGCGAACAGGCCGCGGCGCGTGAAATGGAGCGCCATTATACGAAGGACGAAATCCTCGAGGCCTATCTCAACCAGATTCACTTCGGCCATCGATGGTTCGGGATCGAGTCGGCGGCCCGGCACTATTTCGGCAAATCAGCGTCGCGCCTGACGCTGACCGAGGGCGCGACACTCGCCGCGGTCATCAACGGACCGGCCATCTTCGATCCCATCGGTCATCCTGATCGCGCGAAGGAACGCCGCGATCTCGTGCTCTCCCTGATGGCGAGCCAGGGCGTCATCGCGAAGGCAGAGGCCACCGCCGCGCAGGCCGAACCGGTCACCGTGGTAACGGACGCTGGATTCAGCGCGCCGTCGCCCTGGTTCGTGGACGTCGTGCGGGTCCAGGCCGAGCGTGCCGGCGTGGCGGTTCGCGACGGCGGCTTTCGAATTCACACCACGCTCGAGCCGGGCCTCCAGCGCGCCGCCACGGCAGCCCTCGTGGAGGGCCTCAACAGGATCGAGGCAGCGCCGGGTTACGCGCACCCGGTCTGGGCCCGGCGGCGGCAGGGTAGCGCGCGGCCAACAACCGCCGGCTCGCGCGCGCAACCCACCCCGGCCGCCTACCTGCAGGGCGCCGTGGTCGCGATGGACCCGTTCACGGGCGATGTGCGGGCGCTGGTCGGCGGTCGCGACTACGTGAACGCGCCATTCAATCGCGCCATCGATGCGAAGCGCCAGCCTGGCTCGGCGTTCAAGGTGTTCGTCTACACGGCCGCCGTGTCGGACAGCCTGGTGCCTAACGCTATGGTCGCCGACACGGCCCTCGCGATCCCGCTTCCCAATCGATCGGTCTATCGTCCGTCCAACTCGGATGGCGAGTTTCTCGGACCACTGACCCTGCGTACGGCGCTGGCGCGGTCGAGAAACCCGGTGGCCATCCAGCTCGCCTTGAGCCTCGGGATGGACACGGTGTCCGCGCTTGCCCATCGCATGGGGCTCGACTCGGACATCGCGCCGTACCCGTCCAGTGCAATCGGCGCGTCGGTCGTCCAGCCGCTCGACCTCGTGGCGGCTTATGCGACCGTTGCCAATCTGGGGGCGCGCGTGGAACCGCGTTTCATTACGCACATCGCAGACGCGTCCGGGCAGACCGTCTGGCAGAATCCCATCGTGGCGCCGCGCCCCGTGCTCGATCCCGCGGTCGCCTTCATCGTGCGCGACATGATGCGCGACGTGGTGGAGCGCGGAACAGCGACCGCCGTCAGGAACGAGGTGCCGGCGAACATCCCCGTGGCGGGGAAGACGGGAACGACCAATGACAACACCGACGTCTGGTTCCTGGGAATGACTCCCGACGTGGTTGCCGGTGTGTGGATCGGCTTCGATCGTCCCCGCACGATCACGCCGGGCGCCGCCGGGGGCTCCCTGGCCGCGCCGATCTGGGCGCAGATGGTGTCGCGAGCAGGGGTTGGCACGGGCGGCGTACCCTGGACCGCGCCGGACGGGGTCCTTTCGGCTGAACTCGACCGGGTGACGGGACGCCTTGCCGATCCGTCATCCCCGCCCGAGGGCCGGTACACGGAGTATTTTCTGAGCGGCACCGAGCCGCTTCCGGTGCGGCTCGATTCCTGGGGAGTCTTTCGTGGGCGCAGGTCGGCGATTCGTTAGGTCAGCCACCGCGGTACTCGTCCGCCTGGCGCCTGCCCTCGGCCTCGCCGCCTGCCGGGATGAGCCGACAAGCGCCACGGCTCCCTTTTCCATTGACGCGTCGCTCTCGGCGGAGCCGGACAACGCCGTCGCGGAGATCGTGACGCCGTCACCGACGTTCGTCGTCAGGAACTCCCTTGGCGACGTGCTCGCGAATGTCCCAGTCACCATTACCGTCACGGCAGGCAGCGGCACACTGCGAAACGCGCCACTGCGCACCGGGACTGGTCCCACGCCTGTTGGTGAATGGACGCTCGATACGATCGCTGGGACGAACGAAATCACGATCGTCGCAGGCTCCGCACCGCCCGCCAGAGTCACTGTCATCGGAATGGCTGGCGCGGCAGCCAGTGTGGCCGCGGATGCCGGAACGCTCGACGGATTCGCCGGTGACTTTCTTGGCGGCCTGTTCACCCTCCGCGTGCGTGATCGCTATGGCAATCCGGTGGGCGGCGCGGGGATCGACCTCGCGGTGGCGAAGGGCGGCGGCGAGGTCTCACCTCCCTCCGTCACCACCGATGGCAATGGGATCGCGTCGGGCATTTCCTGGCGCCTGGGTCGATTGGGCGGCTCGCAGCAGCTGATCGCGACCTCAGGCAGTGTTCGGGCCGAGATCGTGGCATCCATCCGTTCAGGATTCGACCCGATCGTGCGTGTTCTCGGGTCACCTCTGACCGAACAGCTCGCGACGGCGATGACGATGGCCGTCGATCGACTTCATGCCGGCATCGTGGGCGACGTGGGCGACGTGCCGATACTGAACTTCGACCTGTCGCGCTGTGGCCTGCAGGGTGCGACGCTCACGGAGACCGTCGACGACCTGATCATCTTCGCGATGGTCACGCCGATCGATGGCGTGGGGAAGGTCCTCGCATCCGCGGGACCCTGCGTGTTGCGCACCCAGAGCCGTTTCCCCGTCATCGGCATCATGCGTTTCGACGCCGATGATATCGACGCGCTGGCGGGGAACGGGCGACTGCCGGCCGTGGTGCTTCACGAGATGCTGCACGTCATCGGGATCGGCACGCTGTGGCGCACTCGCGACATGCTGTTCGGCTCCGGCACGACGGACCCGCGGTTCATCGGACTTCTCGCCGGCGCGCAGTGCATCTCCGCCGGGGGATTCGCTGGTTGCTCCGACGGTCGCGTTCCCGTTGAGAATCTGGGTGGTTCGGGCACGCAGGAAGTGCACTGGCGCGAATCGATCTTCGACCGTGAGGTGATGACCGGTTTCGTGGAGGCCAACGCCGACATGCCGTTCTCCAGCATGTCGATCGCGTCGCTCGAGGATGTTGGCTACGTCGTGAACCTGTTGTCCGCCGATCCGTACACCGTCCCCGCGCCCGGGACGGTTTCTCCGCGGCTGTCCCCGCTGCTGCTGCCGCCGTGGGAGTCGCTCATTGTGCCGCTCTTCGAAGTCACCGTACTGGGAAGGATCCGGCCTCTGCCAGGGAAATGAAGCTGCTTACTTCCTGCTCCTTGCTACTTGCAGGTAACAGGAAGAAAGCAGTAAGCAGCAACCAGTTTCATTTCCCAGCCATCCGCTGCACTTCTTCCATGACGCGCAGCAGGTTGCCGCTCCAGATCTTGCCGATCTGCTCCTCGGTGTAGCCGCGCTTCATGAGTTCCAGCGTCACGTTGAACGTTTCGGACGCATCGTTCCATCCGGTGACGCCGCCGCCGCCGTCAAAGTCCGAGCTGATGCCGACGTGGTCGATGCCGATCAGCTTCACGGCGTAGTCGATGTGGTTGACGAAATCGGCAACGGTGGCGCGCGCCGGCGCGGGGTGATCGCGATCGATTTCGGCCATTCGGCGATTGAACGCAGCGCGCCGTTCGGGCGGCAGCGAATCGATCGCGGCCTGCAATGCACCACGACCACCGCGTCCGCCACCTCCTCCACGCGCGGCGCCCGCAGCTCCGGCTCCCGCGGCACCACCCCGTGCACCGCCGGCTCCGCCCCCACGACCGGCCGGGACGGGAATGCCGAAGTCCTCATACAGCTTCTGAAGTGCGGGTGCCCGTTCCGGCGGAGGCGGATCGCACTTCACGTACGAAGCGAAAGCCACGACCTGGATCACGCCTCCATTCTTCTTCAGCGCCTGCAACTGCTCGTCGTCCATGTTGCGCGAATGGTTGCAGAGTGCGCGAACTCCGGAGTGCGAGGCGATCACGGGCGCCTTGCTCAGCTCGAACGTCTGCATCGAGGACGCCTTCGACGGATGCGAGATGTCGATCATCATGCCGACGCGGTTCATCTCGGCGATGGCTTGGCGGCCCAGGGGTGAGAGACCGTTCCACTTCCAGACACCCGACGCCTCGCCGTTGTTGGAGTCGGACCACTGCGAATGGCCGTTGTGGGCGAGCGACAGGTATCGACCGCCGCGATCATAGAAGGCCTTGATGTTCTTCAGGTCCTCGCCTAACGGGTAGGCGTTCTCGACTCCGATCATCGCCACCTTGCGCCCCGACGCCGCGATGCGTCGCACATCGGCCGGCCTGAGCGCGAGTCCGACCTTGTCCGGGGCGATCGTCCCGGTGAGGCGGTGAATGGCGTCGAACTTCGCGATCGCCTCGTCGTACGCCTTCTTGTATCCCTCGGGTGTGAAGTCCTGGGCCTGCCCCACATAGACGATCATGAACGAGACGTCCAGGCCACCCTCGACCATCTTCGGCAGGTTCACCTGGTTGTCGAGTCGCTGGGTGTAATTCCGCTCGGAAGTGAAGTTCGACGGACTGATGTCGTTGTGTGTGTCGAGCGTGATCACGCGTTCGTGAATGGCTCGCGCCCGGGCCACGATTTCGGGCGGACCCGCCTGACCCTGAGCGACTGACGTCGCGAGAATCACGGACGCGCCGGCGATGAAAAGCTGAGGACGACGCACGGAGTACCTCTTGGTAGGGGCCATTCTATCGAACGACGCTAGCGATCAAACCGCTGGAACGCCGAACGTAGATGCCGGGAGCGGCCGGCTCAAGATCGCGTCAACAGGCTCCTCACCCATCTCTCATCCACTGAGCTTACCCCACTGTCGCTGGCACTTCCTCTTCGACCGTCGCTGAATCGGACGTCAGCTCGTCCGCCATGGCGATGCGGAGCACCTCCGGCAGGGTCGCAACCGGGTGGAACGTCAGCTGCTGGCGAACCTCCTCAGGCACGTCCTCCAGGTCCGCCTCGTTGTCGAAAGGCAGGATGATGTGCTTGATGCCGGCACGATGGGCGCCGAGCACTTTCTCCTTCAGGCCGCCAATCGGCAGCACGCGCCCGCGGAGCGTGATCTCGCCGGTCATCGCCACGTCGCGACGCACCGGACGACCCGACATCTCCGATACCAGCGCTGTCGCGATGGCGATGCCGGCCGACGGACCATCCTTGGGGATGGCCCCCGCGGGCACGTGGATGTGCGCCTCCATGGCGCTATCCAGACGGTGGGGCGGGATCCCGAGCGTTGGTGCGTTGTTGGTGGCGTATGTGAGTGCCGCGCGGGCACTCTCCTTCATCACGTCACCCAATTGACCGGTGAGGATGAGCGACATCGGTGCCGGCTGTATCCGGGAGGCCGTCTCTCCGTCTTCGGTGGAGGCCGGTATTTCGCGGCGACGAATGGACGCTTCGACGAACATGATGTCGCCGCCAACGGGCGTGTAATACATGCCCGTCGCGATGCCGACCTCGTTCTGCTCGGCCGCGCGTTCAGGATGCACCCTGGGACGTCCGAGCAGCTCGCGCACCTCGGCCGCGTCAATGCGGCGGTCGGTCACAATGCCATCGCCGCCCGTCGCCACGCGGCGCGCCACTTTTCTGCAGACGGCACCAACCTGCCGTTCCAACTGCCGCACGCCGCTCTCGCGCGTGTAGTTGGCGACCACGCTGGCTACGGCTTCGTCGGTGAAGGTCACGCCCTTGTCGTCGAGTCCGTTCTCCTCGAGCTGACGAGGAATGAGGTATTTCTTCGCGATCTCGGCCTTTTCGCGCTCGGTATAGCCCGAGAACTCGACCATCTCCATCCGGTCGAGCAGCGGAACCGGAATGTTCTGGACGAAGTTCGCCGTCGCGATAAACAGGACCTCGCTGAGGTCGAACGGGATGCCAAGGTAGTGGTCAGTGAACGAATCGTTCTGCGCGGGATCGAGCACTTCGAGCAGTGCCGCCGAAGGATCTCCCTGGAACGACACGCCAAGCTTGTCGACTTCGTCGAGCAGGAACACCGGGTTCTTGGTTCCGGCCTGCTTCATGCCCTGAATGACGCGGCCGGGCATGGCGCCAACGTACGTGCGGCGATGCCCGCGGATGTCGGCCTCGTCACGCGCGCCGCCCAGCGACACGCGCACGTACTCTCGGCCTAACGATCGCGCGATCGACTTGGCGATGGAGGTCTTCCCCACGCCCGGCGGTCCCACGAAGAGGAGGATCGGCCCCTTGGCCATCGCCCGCGCCTTGGCTTCGCGCGCGTCCGTGATGAGCCGGTCATCGCCGTCACCCACCCCGAGCGCCGGCGTGGCGTCCTCCTTCGGCGGCTTGACCTTGAACGCCGGGAACTCGCCGGTCTTGGCGACTTCGTCCGCCAGTTGCCGGGCCCGCAGCTGGCGCACCGCGAGGTACTCCAGCACGCGGTCCTTGACGTCCTGCAAGCCGTAATGGTCCTCGTCGAGCACCGTGGCGGCCCGGTTCAGGTCGAGCTGGTCGTCGGAGCGCGTGTTCCACGGCAGTTCCGCGATCCACTCCAGGTAGGTGCGGATGACCTGCGCCTCCATGGACTCGCGACCGGTGCGCTCGAGGCGCCCCAGCTCACGCTCCACCTCGACGCGCGCCTCCTTGGGCAGGTCGAGCCTGGTCAGCTTCTCGCGGAGCTCCTCGATTTCGCGAGACTGGTCGTCATCGCCGAGCTCCTTCTGGATCGCCTTCATCTGCTCCCGCAGGAACATCTCGCGCTGCCGCTCGCCCAGTTCCTCCTGGACCTGCGACTTGATCTCCTCCTGCGCCTCGAGCATGCCGATCTGCCGCTGGACGTGCACGAGCACGCGGCGCAGCCGCTCCTCGACGCTGAGGGTCTCGAGCAGACCCTGCTTTTCGGGCACCGTCAGTTCGATGTAGCCGGCGACGAGGTCCGCAAAGCGACCGGGGTCCTCGACCGAGTCGAGGACCTGGTGCACGACCTCTTCGGGAAGGCCACGCTTTTCCCCGAGTTCCGCCGCGCGCTCCCTGGCTTCCTTGTGCAGCGCTTCGAACGCCGCATCGGACTCGCTGACCGGCGCCATTTCCTCGGTCGGCATAACGACGGCGCTCAGGAACCCGTCCCCGTCGCCCTGCGTGTACTGAAGCGAGGTCGCGCGTTGCTCGCCCTGGAGGAGCAGTTGCACGCCGCCCAAGCCGCGCTGGATCTGCCCGATCCGCGCGATGACACCCATGGAGTAGAGAATCTCGGGCGCCGGCTCGTCGGTGTTGTCGCGCTGCGCGACGGCGAACACCAACCGGTCGCCCTTCAGCGCCGATTCAATGGCGCGGAGGGTTCCGGGGCGCCCGGCCGCAATCGGCGCCGTCAGCCCGGGGAAGATCACGGTCCCCCTGAGCGGGAGCACCGGGAGCGTCTGTCGCTGTGCCATTCGGGTCAGGTCCTCAAACGGTTGTCCACCCTCGACACCGGCGCGATCCGCATCACGTGACCAAGGTGGAAGTCCCCCGCACTCGGGGTGTTTACCCCTGACGCAGTAATCGGGCTGCTGAATTACGCCAACGTGGCTGTCATTGCAACTTTTACGGGCCAATGTGACGTAGTGCTCTGGCCGCGAACAGCCGAAGCGGCTGATTGCTAATTGCTTGTTGCTGCAGACTGGGGCTGGGGCTGGGGACTGGCGCTGGCCACCGGTGGCCGGCAGCCGGGGCCGGACCATCAGAACCAGTACGAGCACCACCGCTCAGCGATCCAGCCGACCGTGAAGCGCGCGTTTCCTGTGACTTCGACCTGCCGTAACCGCACAGCGGATTTCGCTTTACGCTGCCGCACATGAGTGCTACACTACTCGACTGCCCCGTCGTCGTACCCAGTCAGGCCCACCGCGTGCCCGAGCCAGTCGGCCCACCGACAGACCCAGAACTTCGAGCGCACGTCGAGCGAGTCCTCGCGTCGACCTACGAACTCGACCGCGAGATCGGGCGGGGCGGGATGGGCATCGTGTACAAGGCCCGCGACCGTCGGCTGAAGCGTCTGGTCGCGATCAAGGTTCTGCCACCGGAGCTCGCCTTTCGATCGGAGATCCGGACGCGTTTCCTCCGCGAGGCGGAAACCGCGGCCCAGCTGAGTCATCCGAACATCGTCCCCATCTACAGCGTCGATGAGCGGGACGGAATCGTCTACTTCGTGATGGCGCTCGTTGAAGGCGAAAACCTGGCGGTGCGACTGCACACACAAGGCGCGTTGTCGCCCGGTGAGGCACGACGCATCATGCTCGAGGTCGCGCATGCTCTCGCGTACGCCCACGAGCGCAACGTTGTCCACAGGGACATCAAGCCCGACAATATCCTCCTCCAGTCCGGCGACGGACGGGTGCTGGTCACGGACTTCGGTATCGCCCGCGCCGTCACCGAGGGCGCCGACTCGCGGCTCACGGCCACCGGCATGGCGATCGGGACGCCGGCCTACATGTCGCCCGAGCAGTCCACCGGCGACCGGACCATCGACGGGCGCAGCGACCTTTATTCGTTAGGCGTGGTCGGCTACCAGATGCTGACCGGCGATCCCCCGTTCGAGGCGCCGAGCACGCCGGCCATGCTCGTCAAGCACTTGTCGGAGCGCCCGGAACCCATCGGGTCGCGCCGGCGCGGCGTCCCGCCCGATCTGGAGCGAGCGGTGATGCTGCTGCTGGAGAAGGATCCCGACCTGCGCTTCCCGAGCGCGTCCGCGCTGGCCGCGGCCCTCGAATCCGGGAACGTGCCCGCGCTTCCCGAGGCGCCGGCGCCACTGGTCAGGGCGTCGCGCTCGTCACGCGTGGCGGCGCCGGCGGTCGACGACGACGAGTGGTCGGTCTCGCGAGAGGAGCGGGCACGCTGGTACGATCCGCGCGTAGTGGCGTTTCGCAAGAAGCTCGGCCCGTACGTGATCGTGAATTCGGTGATCATCGTGTCGTCGATCCTGTTCGGCTTCAGCCTCGCATTCGTCACGGCGATCTGGAGCGTCGTGATGGCGTTCAAGTACGCCAAGCTGTGGAGCGAGGATTTCGATTGGCACGACGTGCTCCGCGAGCCACGCGATCGCATGTTCTTCGACGTGGTGGCCGAGTGGTTCGACAACGTCCGTGCGCTCTGGGACAAGAACAAGGCGGCAGAAGTGCGCGCGCGCGGCGTTGCCAAGGTGCGGACGGGCAGCAGCACCTATGGGTCCATCCCGGCAGCGCCCAGGGCGGGTCGAATGGCCGCACCGGAAGCGGCGCGGCGGTCCGGCATGCACAGTCCATCGGTGCGACAGGCGTCGAACCACCGCGACGACATCCTTCGCTGGGTGGCGACGCTGTCCAAGCGCGACAAGGCAATTGCGGCCGACGTAACGCCAACGGCGCACGCCCTCTATGACAACATCGTGGCGCTGGCGGCAAACGTGGCGACGCTGGATCGCGAAGTGTCGCCCGGCGCCGCGGCCGAGGTCGAAGCCGAGATCAGCGCGCTGGAAGCGCAGGCCAATCCGTTCGACGAGCGCGCCAGCGAGGAGCGGGTGCGGCGCCTGGCGCATCTCAAGCGACAACGCCGCGCCGTCGCGGACCTCGAAGCCCGGCGTGAGCGCTCCCGCGAGCGACTGGAGAGCTGCCTTCTCGCGCTGGAGAACCTGCGTCTGGACGTGATCAAGTTGAAGGCGGGCAGTCAGACGCTGCAGCAGATCACACTGGTGGCGGAGCGGGCCAGAGAGCTTGCCAGCGAGGTGGACAATGCGATGTACGTCGCCGACGAGATGGCGAAACTGAAGGGCGGAATCCGGGAGTCGGGGACCGGGCGCCGCTGACGGCCGGCCAATCCCGATGAGCGATACACTTCGCGACCGCGCCATCACCGCGTTTGGTGAGGGCTATGAACTCGACGCCGAGATCGGTCGTGGCGGCATGGGCGTCGTGTACCGGTGCAAGGACGTCAAGCTCCGCCGCTTCGTCGCGATCAAGGTCCTGCCACCAGACCTTGCCTTCCGCGACGAGGTCCGCACGCGGTTCCTTCGCGAAGCCGAGACGGCCGCCCAGCTGAACCATCCGAATATCGTCCCGATCTTCTCGGTCGATGATCGCGATGGACTGGTGTGGTTCGTCATGGGACTCGTCGATGGCGAGAGTCTCGCGGCGCGGCTCGTTCGCGAGCCACGGCCGCCGTTCGCTGACGTGCGGCGCATCCTGCGCGAGGTCGCCGATGCACTCGCCTACGCGCATGCGCGTGGCATCATCCACCGCGACATCAAGCCCGACAACATCCTCCTCGATCGACTGACAGGGCGTCCGATCGTGACGGACTTCGGTATCGCCCGCGCCATCGAAGGCGATTCGCGCCTGACGGTAACGGGAACAGCGGTCGGCACGCCGGCCTACATGTCGCCCGAACAGGCGATGGGCGAGGGTGAGATCGACGGTCGCAGCGACCTCTACTCGCTCGCGGTCGTGGGCTACCAGATGCTCGCCGGAGAATTGCCCTTCAAGGCTTCGAACACGCCGGCGATGCTGATGAAGCATCTGAGCGATCCCTTACGCCCGCTGCGGACCGTGCAGCCCGACGTGCCGCGGCAACTGGCCGCGCTCATCGAACGAACGCTGGCCAAGAAACCGCACCAGCGGTGGCGCGATGCGACGGAGTTCCGCGACGCCCTCGACGCCGTGTCAGTGAGTGGAGCGCCGGAGACCGTGTCGCCGGCTGGACATGCATCGGCGGCGTGGAAGCGTCCCGCGGTTCCCCCGCCGCCGCTGCCGGCTCGTTTCTCGCCAGCGCACGACGATCCGCCTGTGCGGTTGCCGCGGCTCTCGAATCCTTCAGCGGCCGGGCACAGGGAAATCGGAGGAACGTCATCGCGCGATCGGTCGCTGGCGCGCCGGCCGTCCCATCGCGCTGAGGACGACAGTCACGGCAACCGGCCTCCGGTGCCGTCCTTCATGCCCGATTCCTGGCATGATGCGCGCAGCGCGTGGGGACGGCGCGAAGAGCGAGGTGGCAAGCGTTCACGCGAGAGCAGGATTCGCGACTTCCGGCAGCACCTGGCGCGAACCGGCGTGATGGTGGCGACGCTCGGGACCGTCAACCTGATGTTTTCACCGGGCTTCCTCTGGTTCCTGTTTCCTACCGCGTTCTTCGGGCTTGGCATGCTCAGGCGCGCGGGATCGCTCTGGGCCGACGGAATCAGGGTCCGGGATGTGTTTGGCCCGCAGGCTTCGGAACAGCTGGCGCGCGGCGAAGTCCCCGAGCCGTCCCGCTCTTCGCGACCGCCTTCCGTGAATGAGCTTGCGCGTCAACTTGCGCCGGCTGACGTGCTGGCTGGTCCGTATGGCGACAGCATCCGGCGCGCGGCGTCGGATCGTGCCGCCGCCCGCGAAGCGCTGGCGCGGTTGGCTCCACCCGATCGCGAAATGATTCCCGATGTCGCGCCGACGCTCGACGCGCTGGCGGAACGCGTGTCGTCGCTGGCGCAGGCTCTCCATGGGCTGGAAAAGGCGGCGCCGGCGGACGCGATCGCGTCTGTCGATAAAGCGCTGGCCGAAGCCAGGACGAGGCCCGAGTCCGCCGAACGGGACCGGCGGGTGGAGATGCTCGAACGGCAGCGCGAAACCATCGCCGACCTCACCAACCGGCGCGAAGGCCTGAAGGAGCAACTGGAAAACGCCAATCTGCTCCTGCAGAGCATGCGGCTGGACCTCCTGGCGTTGGGATCGGCCGGTGTGCAGTCCGCGATCAACGACTCGACCAGCGCCACGCAGGAAGCCCGGGCGTTATCGCGCGACCTGCGGATCGCGCTGGACGCTGCCAAGCAGATCCGGACTGGCGCCTAACGCGGGACCCTGGCGGGGAGCCAACGCTCGCCGCCGACGCCCCAACCGATGACGGCGCCGCCGATCGCGCCGACCGCCAGTCCCACGGGGACTCCCCTCATGAAGTCGTTGGCGTCCGGATTCACTTCGGGCATTGATCCCAGCCCGAAGAGCACCGCCCCAGCCAGGGCCCCGAACACGGCGCCTCGCATCATGGTGCCGCGCACCGTCCGGCCTCCGCTCACTTCGAGCGCCTCGATGGTGGAAAGCCGGATCGTGACGCGACGGAACTGGTCCACCAGGACTGGACCGGATTCCATCCCGAGCACGGTGCGCACCTCACCGGTGTCCAGCACCATCACCGATCCGTCGATCGACTTGATGCGCCCGACGTAGCGATCCGTGCGCAGTTCAGGCGCGAAGACCCTGACGCGCCTGCCGACTTCCGGTCCTCGTCCTGAATCTGCCGATTGGGCGTCGAGCCTCGCCGCGAACATGAGCGTCGCCGCGATCATCAGCCCCGCGAATCGTGATTGAAGCACTCCTTCCTCCTGCCTCAGCTGCGGTCACGAACAGAGCAGGCGCGCCACGACGTCGGCGATGCGCTCAGGTGACTCCTCCGGAGAAAAGTGGCGAACGCCCCTGATGATGTCGAGCGTTGCCCCGGGAAGCGCTTCTCGGACCCGGTTCAGGGCGACGCTCGGGACGGCGGGGTCGTCGTCACTCGCCACGATCGCGACCGGCATGGTGAGGGTCGAAAGAAGGCGTGTGCACTCGATCATGTCCGCCGCGTTGAGGGCGGCGAGCTGACGAAGGAACTGCCGCCACCGTGCCGGCTTCTGCCAGGCGGCGAGGTACTGGTCGACCGACACCCTGGCTCGAATGGGATCGGAGAACCATCTGGTGAGTTCCGCGCGAATCGGTCTGCGGAGCAGTGATGTCGGAACGACCCGAACCAGAGGAAGGAAGGCTCGCAAGACCGCAAAGGTACCGGCCAAGGTGACGTCGCCCCCGAGGGGATGGAGGAGAGCGAGGTGCCGGACGCGGTGAGGGGCTCGCGCAGCGATGGTGGCGGCGATCGATGCCCCGAGGTGGTGTCCGACCAGGCAACCTTGCGTGATTCCCAGAGTGTCGAGCAGCCCGATCGTACGATCGGCGTGGCCCTTGATCGAGAGGTCCGCTCCGTCACCGAGATCAGACCGCCCGAAACCAAGCAGATCGGTGACTACGATTCGATGCCCGGCGGGGAGCAGCGCCACGAGGTCGCTCCATAGGTGGCTGCTGGTCGGAAAGCCGTGCAGGAGGATGATCGGATCCCCCTGACCCCGCGTACCGGCTGCATAGTAGTAGAGTCTGTGTGCGCCAACCTCCACGAACTCTCCTCGCATCAGCCTCCCAAGGGGCGAGTGGAGCCAAACCCGGTCATATATGGTCGCATATTGTTGCGACTACAAGATTTGCGTGCGGACTCTGGCGGAGTTCCGCAAAAGAGCTATCGTTAGCGCCCGAATAATACCCGTTCTCGGTCTGTAGTCGCATCTAGTTATTCAGCATACACTTAGCTCACAGCGCCCTGTGACCACCTCGTTCCTGCCCGATCAGTTCCCAGAAGGACAAGGTGGCGCCATGCAGTCCAATGCGGTCCAGTTCCCATTGGGCTGGATCCTGAGGAATGCGTCAGCAGCAATACAGTACAGAGCCATCATCGATGTAGCTGGCCTCAGCCAGGACCGCGAACTCTACCGCCGGCTTCCGCTGGCGTTTCCACCGGCGCTGCGACTGGCTCTCGCCCAAGGTGGGGATGGGACATGGGGAGGCTCGATCCTCGGGATTCCGGCGGGGAACGGGTCGGCCAGAATGGGCACGATACCGACGTTCAGGCGGCTGCTCGAGTATGGCTGGGATCGGGAGTCGCCTCCGCTCGTGCGAGCCCGGCGCGTTCTCTTCCGACTTCTCGCAGAGGATAACGACGCCGACCAGTTGTACGAATTCCGCGCCGAATGTGGCCACGACCCGGATCTGATTCACCGCACCCGCGTCATCCTCCGCGAGGCAGCGGCGGCGGCGCTGGCGCACGCGGGGTACGAGGGTGACCCCCGTCTTCGCGGCGCAGCGCGAAGGATCCTGGCCCGCGTGGATTCCTACTTGACCAGCCCGCTCGCCGAAAAGCCGTGGGTCCGGGTAGGAAACCGGCAGGTCCTCGCCGCCGAGGCGAGCCCGCCGTCGATCCACCTCATAACGATGGTGGCACACATGCCGCTCTTCCGGAGCGAGAATCACTCACCGATCGATCGTCTTCTGGCGCATTTGTCGCAGCCGTTGCCACGACAGGAAGCGTTTCAGCTCGCCGGCAAGCACATCGTGGCTCAGCCACATCTCTTGTTAGGCGATCCCCTCTCGAACCGGAATATCGCCGACGCCGACGTTCCCTTCGCACTGACATGGCTGGAGTTGATGGCGCGGCTGCAGTTTCTGCGGCGCAATGACGGCTGGATGAGTCTCTTCGATCGGTTTCTGGACGACCGGGATCGCGATTTCGTCTGGCATCCGCATCGTGGGACGGCCAAGCCCCGCACCGACCATCCAGATGTGTGGGCGCAATTCCCCCTCGACGAAGGCGCCCAGGGAGAGGATCGCTGGAGCGACGTGACGTTCCGGCTGGGTCTGATCGCCAGGCTGCTGGGTCGTCCAATCGAGCCGGTCTAGGTCAAAGCGCAAGGCGCAAAGGGCTGGACTGCTCATACCTTCCGCAGAAGATGGCGAGCGCTCCAGCTGGACTGCCTGACGAGCCATACCCGGCGCACGACGAGGACACGGCGGCGCGCGAGGTCGTCGTTAGCGGCGAACGCGTGCGGCTCGTCGAGTCGGGGGCTCAGGGAGCCTTCCCCATCGTGCTGCTGCATGGATGGGGAGCGTCGGCATACAACTTCCGCCGCATACTGGCCCCGCTGGGTCGGGCGGGTTTCCACGCGATCGCGCCTGACCTGAGGGGTCACGGCTGGAGCGAGACGAGCTTCCCGCGTGGCGCCTGGTCGGCTGGAGCGATGGCGGAGTGGTTGCAGCAGCTCCTCGACTCACTCGGTGTCGGACGCTGTGTGCTCGTTGGCCAGTCGATCGGGGGGGCCGTCGCACTGGATGCCGCGTCACTGCTGCGAAACCGCGTGGGCGCATTGGTGTTGCTGGCACCAATCGGATTCACCACGGTGCGTCGTGTTCTGCTCGCGCGCGGCATGCGGTGGTGGCACCCGGCGACAACGCCCCGGTGGATCGTCTCGCTCGTCCTGCAGAGGATCTATGGCACGCGAGGTCGTTGGACGGACGGCGACCTGCACGAATACTGGATGCCTTTGCGACGTTCGCATGTCGTAAAGGCGATCCTGCAGTCGGTCCGCGAATTCGACTTCACGCCAAGGGACCCAAGGTCACTGAACCTCGGAGACTGTCGCCTGGTAATCCGGTTCGGTGAGCTCGACCGACTCATCCCTCATCATGCGGCCGTGCTCCATGCACAGGGCTTTCGGGGCGCTGACATTGCGGTGCTGCGCGGCGTGGGACACGTCCCGGCGGAAGAGGTGCCTGACGAGGTGACTGAAATCATCGCGCGTGTTGCCGCGGAAGCGAATCGCGACGTCTGAGGTCGGATGGCGGATGTGGGATGTCAGAACCACGGCTTCTGAGCTCGGAGCTCTGACCTCTCAGCGCGCGATCTTCGACACTTCGAGAGTCGTCGCGGTGCCAAGCCCGAGCTGCTCAATCGGAGTCTTCACCTTCGCCAGATCGCCTACCACCACCACGTGTGCCCGATCCGGTGTGAGGTACTCCCGCGCCACACGCTGCACGTCAGCCGCGGTCACGGCGCGCACGCGAGCGGCCAGCCGCGGCAACTCGTCAAGCGTGAGACCGAACGTTGCCAGGAGCGCCATCTGGCCGGCCACCTGAGACGTCGACTCGAGGGTACCGGGTATGCCCAGCTCGACGTACGCCTTGGCGCGGTTGAGTTCATCCTCCGGCACGGCCACATCGCGCACGCCTCGCAGCTCCTTGAAGATTTCCACCAGCGAACTATCGGTGACATTCGTGCGGACTGATGAAGACGCGATGAATGGGCCGGGAACCACGCGATACGAGAACCCGGAACCGGCGCCGTAGCTGTAGCCCTTCGTTTCCCGGAGGTTCATGTTCAGCCGCGACGTGAATGACCCGCCGAGGAGCGTGTTCATTACCTGCAACGCGGCGTAGTCGGGCGACGTGCGCTCAACACCGGGCCACCCGATCATGATCACGCTCTGAGCGGCTTCGGGCTTGTCCACGAGCCAGACGCGCGTTGTGGCTGTAGGAGTGATGGCGGCAGGTGGCGCCGGCAGAGGGATTGCAGCTCCAGTCGCGCGCCATGCTCCAAAATGCTGCTCGACCAGCGTGCGAACCTGCGCTTCGGTGATATCGCCAACGACGAAGAGACTGGCGCGGTCGGGCCGCATCGCACCTTCATAGAAGCGTCGCACGAGCGCGGAGTCATATGCGGCAACCGTGACGCTGTCTCCGAGGGCGCTCCGCGCGTACGGGTGAGATGCCGGGTACACGACCTGATTGAACGCGAGGCCTGCCAGCGTATTGGGTTGGTCGCGCGCCTGCAGCAGCCCGGTCAACCGGAGGTCGCGCTGGCGCCGGACCTCTTCTGCCTGGAATGTCGGTCGAAGCACGACGTCACTCATGAGTGCCAGCGCGGCTGGCAGTGCGCGCAGCGGCACCTTGAGGCCCACGGTGAAGCGATCCCAGTCCGCCGTCGTGGAGAGGTTGGCGCCCAGGTAGGCCAGTTCGCTCTGCAGGGCGAGCGCATCGCGCGTTCCGGCGCCCTCGTCGAGCATGCCAGCCATGAACGTGGCGACTCCCGGCGTTCGGTCATCGAGCCGCGAACCACCGGTCACGGTCAGCGTCACCTGGACCAGCGGCAGCTCGTGCTGCTCCACCACGCGAAGCTGGATGCCGTTAGGCGTGACGCTGGAGCGGACCGCTGGAATTCCGAGGGGCGCCGCGGGCGCCAGCCCCGGTTGAGGGACCTGGGCGGAGAGCGCCGCGGGCGCCAGGAACAGCAGCGTGAAGAACCTCATCGGCCCCGTCATTGGATGGTCACCCGTGTGGCCGCGAGCTCGCGCTTGCCCGTCGGGACGATGCTCAGCATCACCCGTGGGCCGCGCAGGTAGGTGGTGATCACGCGCTTGATGTCCGCGGCGGTCACGGCTCGCAGTTCGTCGAGCTCCTTCTGGAAGTAGTCCGGTGTGCCCTTGAAGTAGGCGTACTGATTGAGCTGGTCCGCCTTCGAGTTGATGAACTCGAGTTGGTTGAGGAATGACGACTCGCGCGCATTCTTCGCCTGCTCGAGTTCCCGCGCCGTCGGTCCCTCACTGGCCAGCCGTGCCAACTCGCGCTCGATCGCGACCTTGAGCGAATCGAGCCCCTGTCCGGGACGGGCCCTCGCGACGATGGAGTAATCCCCGTCGAGGCGCTTGGCGTCGCTGAACGCCGAAACCGAGCTGGCGATCTCGCGCTGGTAAACCAGCGTGTTGGTCAATCGGCTGTTGCGCGCTCCCGAGAGCAGGTACGACAGGATGTCGAGCGGCGCCGCGTCCTTGTGATTCGCGTCAACGGTGTGCCAGGCAAGGTACAACTGTGGCAACTGCACGCGATCCTCGGCGACGATCGCCGTGTCACGAACGGTGAAACGCGGCGGCGTGGGACGCGAGATGGCCGGTCCACGGGGGATGCTCGAGAAGTACTGCCTGACGAGTCGGCGCACCGAGTCGGTGTTGACCGCGCCGGCCACGACGATGGCGGCGTTGTTGGGCGCGTAGTTCCGCCGGAAGAAGTCCTTCACGTCCTCGAGCGACGCCGCCGACAGGTCGGCCATGGACCCGATGACCGGCCAGGAGTACGGATGGCCCTTCGGGTAGAGCGCAGGCGGCAGGATGTCGGCGGCCACGCCGTACGGCTGGTTCTCGTAGCTCTGGCGGCGCTCGTTTTTCACGATGTCCCGCTGCGCGTCCACCTTGGCGCTGTCCATGGTAGGCAGCAACCAACCCATGCGGTCGGCTTCGAGCCACAGCATGAGTGGCAGCGAGTTGGACGGACCGAACTCGTAATAGTTGGTCCGGTCCTCGGTCGTGGAGCCGTTGTTGGCTGCCCCGGCGGCTTCGAGCAGCTTGTCGAACTGGGGATACGGCGCGTTCTCGGACCCCATGAACATCAGATGCTCGAAGAGGTGCGCGAAGCCGGTCCGGCCTGGCCGCTCGTCACCGGAACCGACGCGGTACCAGACGTTCGTCGCTACCCTCGGCACCGAGTGATCCTCGTGCACGATCAGCGTGAGCCCGTTGGGCAGCGTGTCGACGGTGGTCGGCACGCGAAGGCGCGTTGCCTGCGCGCCTGTCAAAGCCGGCGCCAGGAGTGTGAGGCAAGCCAGGAGGTGAATGCGCATGTCCAACGAGTTGAGAGCTGAGAGTTGAGAGCTGAGAGTATCGCGGACTCAAAGATGGCCACCCGGCAGGCCCCGTGGCGACCAGTGGTGATGGCACGCAACCCGGGGTGCCGGATGGGACTTCATTCGGGACAACTCGTGCCCGGGCCGAGGCGACACCAGTTAGCTTCAGGCGCGACGTGAAATCCAGCACATCTCGGTCAAAGCAGGAGCACACGGACGGGGCCCACAACGCCCCGACGCCGGTGAAAGGCTCGTCCTTCGACCAACTCGGGCTCTCCGAGGTCCTGCTCAGGGCGGTAGCGGACGCTGGATATACAGAGCCGACACCGATCCAGCGCGAGGCGATTCCGCGCATCCTGGAGGGTCGAGACATCATCGGCCTTGCGCAGACCGGCACCGGCAAGACCGCGGCGTTCACGTTGCCAATCGCCGACCGCCTGCTAGCCGGACCGCATCGCCTGCGCGCGCTGGTGCTCACGCCGACGCGTGAACTCTGCCAGCAGGTGGAAAAGAGCTTCAAGAAGTACGCGCAGCACACGTCGCTGGTCGTGACATCGATCTACGGCGGTGTGGGCATGGAACCCCAGGAGCGGGCATTACGCGGCGGGGTTGATGTCATTGTCGCGACGCCGGGACGGCTCATCGACCACCTCGAACGTGGCAACACCAGCTTCGACGACCTCGAGGTCCTGGTGCTCGACGAAGCCGATCGGATGCTGGACATGGGATTCGCGCCGCAGATCAACCGTCTGGTGTCGGCTATGCCGCCCTACCGGCAGACACTGCTCTTCAGCGCGACGATGCCCCCCGAGGTCGAAGTGCTGGCGCGAAAGTACCTGCGCCGGCCACACGTCGTGGAAGTCTCCAGGCGCATGACCGCGGCAACGACCGTCCAGCACGCCGTGTACCCGGTCCCTCGCAGCCGGAAAAGCGCGCTGCTCGTCGAGTTGCTGAAGCAGGCGGCGATGGATTCGGTCCTCGTTTTCACGCGGATGAAGGTCGGCGCGGACCGCGTGGTGCGCGACCTGGAGCACGCGGGCATCAGCGCCACGGCGCTGCACGCCGACAAGCGGCAGACGCAGCGGGATCAGGCGCTGGCCGACTTTCGTTCGGGGAAGATCCGCGTCCTTGTTGCCACCGACATCGCGCAGCGCGGCCTGGACATCAGCGGCATTTCGCACGTGATCAACTACGACGTGCCGGCCCAGGTGGAGGACTACGTGCATCGCATCGGACGGACCGGCCGCGCCGCACAGACCGGCGACGCCTACACGTTCATGGCGCCCGATGAAATCGCGATGGTGAGGATGATCGAGCGCGTGATCGGCCAGGAGATAGAACGGGTGTCGGTCCCCGGGTACGACTTCGGGACCGGCTGAACGGCCGACTGCGGATCATCTCCTGGCCCGGCCAAGTCGGGAGACCGCGATAGTGTCGGCCGCGGCGCCGCGGCGAATGATGATCCGCGTGTTGGATGCGCCGTATCCGAGTCCGCTCGGCGTAAAGGCAATGGAGTCGCGAGTAGTGGAGAACACGACGCCATGAACCTCATGAAGCGGCCTGCTCTCGATCGTGTCGACACCTGCGACGACAAGCACGATGGCGTTGGTCGTGTCGAAGTGGACGGCGGTCAGGGTGGCGCGTCGAAGCGCGGCGTGTCGAGCGGTAGCCAGCAGCGAGAGCGTTGACGAAGTGGCCGCGTCCACGGCGACGCGATCCCTGTACGATCCGAATCGCGGGAAAGTCAGGCCGGCCATGAGTCCGAGAATACTGATGGTCACGCCGATTTCGATGAGCGTCGTTCCTTTCTGCACGGTGGCCTCCTTGAGGAGCGCAACCATAGTCTCGTGGTGTCGCACCAGCTTCATCGTCATAACGCGCAGTCCAGCCTTTCAACGCGGGGGCACGGCCCTCGCCGCAACGCCGGCGGCGTCGTATCGTGCTGGCGATGTTGAGAACTCACTTCACGCGGATGCCGTGATCATGCTGAAGCGCCTTGCCCTGCTCGCCCTCGCAATGGGCGCGTCCGGATGCCTGCCGGCGACGGAGCGCGACTTCCAGGTTGCGCAGACCATCAACGAAATGGCCGATGCGGTCAACGAAATCCGGCAGCTCTCCTATGAGCTGCAGGACCGGGTCGACTCCCTGACAACAGTGGTTGCCCGGCGCGACACGGTCATCCGCCAACTGGCGAATCTGGCGGGGGTGACGCTACCGCCATAGGGCAGCGATCAGCGATCAGCGATCAGCGATCAGCGATCAGCGATCAGCGATCGGCAACGAGCGACCGAGGGGAGCTACCGGTCGAATCCCCCACTCCTCGTCATTAGTTTCCTGATCGCTGGTCGCTAATCGCTCACCGCTGAGACATGCACATCACGATTCGCTACTGCGTCGTTTGACACTACGAACCGCGGGCCGCCAGTCTGGCGGCCGAGATTCGCGCCGCGTATCCCGAGGCGACGGTGCAGTTGCTGGAGGGAAGCGGTGGCGTGTTCGAAGTCTCGAAAGACGGGGTGCTGGTGTTTTCCAAGCGGGCGCTCAAGCGCCACGCGAATCCCGGTGAGGTGCTCCGACTGCTGGCCTCCGCGCAGTAGGGCACGCTGATGCGGCTGGCGATCTCGACCGGCGGCGGGGACGCACCCGGACTCAATGCGGTCATCCGGGCTGCCGCGCTCGCGGCAATCCATCGTGGCTGGGACGTGCTTGGCATCTGCCGCGGCTACTACGGGCTGCTGGGTGAGGACGAGATCATCCCGCTCACGCGAGAGTCGGTACGCGGCATCGCGTACATGGGTGGCACGATCCTTCGGACCACGAATCGAGGAAACCCGTTCGAGTTTCCCGTGCAGCAAGCCGACGGGAGTTACGCGCTGGTGGACCGCTCGGGCGAGGTCCTCGACAATGCCCGGGCCATGGGCATCGATGCACTGATCTCGATAGGCGGAGATGGCTCTCTGGCCATCGCCCAGCGGTTCTTCGAGAAAGGCCTGCGGGTGGTCGGCGTGCCGAAGACCATCGACAACGATGTCAGCGGGACGATCACGACGTTCGGTTTCGATACCGCGGTGACGACGGCCATCGAGGCCATCGACAAGCTGCACACCACGGCCGAATCGCACGATCGCGTCCTCGTGATGGAGGTGATGGGACGGCATGCCGGCTTCATCGCGCTGCATTCGGGCCTGGCCGGCACGGCGGACGTGATCCTCATTCCCGAAATCCCGTATGATCTCGAGTGCGTCTGCGAAAAGATCAGGGCGCGCGATCGGATGGGACGTCACTTCTCGATCGTGGTGGTGGCGGAAGGTGCGTTCCCGAAGGGTGGGCAGGAGTCGGTGATTGGTGGCTCGCTTCCCGGGGAGAGTCGTCGTGTGGGAGGCATCGCAGGCCGGCTCGCCTGGGATATCGAACAGATGACGGGCAAGGAGTCACGCTCCCTCGTGCTCGGCCACCTGCAGCGCGGAGGAATGCCGACGGGATACGACCGACTCCTCGCCGCACGCTTCGGGGGTGCGGCGGTGGAGGCGGTCGAGAACGAGAAATGGGGCCACATGGTGGCCTTGCAGTCACCGCACATCGTGACGATTCCATTCACCGAGGCCCTGGCCGTACCCAAGCGCGTCGATCCCCATCACGACATTGTCCGTACCGCGCGCGCGACGGGGATCTCGTTCGGTGATTGAAGATCGGATGGCGGTTGGCGGATGGCGGATGGGGGATCCCTGCGGGCACATGAGATTCCGAACGGGGTACGCCCGAGGCATGACTCGACTTGCCGTCTTCCTTCTCATCCTGACCGTACTTGTTCCGGTGCGAGGAACGGCGCAGACGGCCAAGGCGAAGGAGAAGGAGAAGGAGGCTGTGCCGAAGGCGTACCTGCCGCCGGCCGGCATGTGCCGGATCTGGGTCGACAACGTGCCCGCCGCGCGGCAGCCGGCGCCGACCAATTGCGCGACGGCGATCCGCAACCGGCCGCCTAACGCGCGCGTGATCTTCCCGGCGGGGAAGGACGGTCGATCGGCCCAGCCGAAAGGGGCCGCCCCGAACCTTCCGCGAAAGGATACGAGCAAGCGGAAACCGCCCGCCTGAGGCGGCGGGCAACTCCCGCGCGGGCGCGCCAGGCGCGAGCTTGATCCGTGCTGCGCAACGTCCTCGATCGCTCGCTTCCGCCTGATCACCAGGCGTTCGTTGCCGCCGAACCCCCGACGGGGCGGGTCATCGTCATCGCGCCGACGCGCGCCGCCTGCGAAACGATCGAGCTGGCCCTGGGCCTCCACCTCGACACGCTGCTCGAGCGGGAGCACGGCTCCGAGATCCGCGATCTCGCCGGCGGTGGCAACGGCTTCGGGATCGTGGCTGGAACCGGCACCGGCAAGACCATGGCCATCCGGCCGATCGCCGAGCAGATCCTTGGAACGCGAGCGCTCCGTGTCGGTGTCGTGAACCGCGAACGGGAAGCCACGCCGGAGACGCCGACCTGGAACGTGATCATCGTGACGACCGGGATCGCGCGCCGCTGGTTCGAGGAAGGGGACATCCTTGCCGCCGACACGCTGCTGGTCGACGAGATTCACCAGACCTCGGCGGAGCTCGAGCTGTGCCTTGCGTTAGGCAAGCGCGCCGGCTGCCGGTTCATCTGGCTGTCGGCGACTGTGGATCCCACGTTCTACGCCGCGTATCTCGGCTCGGCCGCCGTGCTGCGCACGTTCGCGTTCGACCCGGATCGCGCGGCCACGGTCAAGGTGCTGAACGAATCACCGGATCGGTTCCTGGGCGACCGGTTCCTGCAGCAGGTGGTCCGGCAGCGACGGGGCGTCGGCGTCTTCCTGCCCACGCGCGCCGGCGTCGAGCAAGCGGCGCGGCTGGTGGGCGAGCGGTTCCCGCGAATTCACGCCGCGTTCTACCATGGCGGCGAACCGATCCGCGTCATCCGGCCGTTTCTCGAGGAGGGCGCGCCGAAGCCGTACGTGCTGGCGATGACGGCGGCCGGCCAGAGCGCCCTCAACGTGCAGGGCCTCGACACGGTCGTCATTGACGACACGCGCTTCACCAACGTGGTCGAGCGTGGGCGCAACGTGCTCACCCGCACGCACCTGGGCGCCAACGAAATCCTGCAGATGGCCGGCCGGGTGCACGGACGCGTGGAGGGCGGTCAGGTCTTCCTGTTGAGCGATCGCAACCTCGAGTTCCATGCGCTCGAACCCACCTCCCCGGAGTTCCAGCTGGCCGGCGATTCGGAGCGGGTCGCGCTGACCTGTGCCGCGTTAGGCGTGCTGGCCGACGAGCTGGAGCTGCCGGTGCCCCTCGACCGCGTAGCGTACCGTGTTGCCATGGCGCGCCTCGAGTCGCGCGGCATCGTGGAGAACGGCCGCCTGACGAAATACGGCCGCCTGGTCGAGGCCACGCCGGTGGACCGCCCGTGGGCCGAGCTGCTCGTGCAGGCGGATGACTCGCTGGTGCCGGCACTGGCCGTCATGGCATCGGCGGAATCGCTGCATCGCATGACGCGCGAGGATCGCAACCTCGAGGGCCTCATCATCCAGGGAAGCGACCATCTCACGGCGTACAACGTCTACGCGGAAGCGCTGGCGCGCGCCGGCTATGTCGGCGAGGTCTACGGACTGCCGCGGCACCTCTTCGACGAACCGACGATAGAGCTGTGGGCGGAGCGCCGTGGCGTGTTGATCAAGGCCATCGAGGATACGGCGCTGGCCATGGCGAGCGTTTGCCGGAGCCTGGAGGTCGCGCTGCCGGCCACCCTGCCGATGGCCAATGAAGCGATGCGCCGCACCTTCTGCGACCTGGTCGCGAGGGTGATGCCCTTCGACCTGGTCATCGACGAAGAAGCGTCTGATGGCCAGGAAGCCCGCGTCTCGAAGACCAGCGTGTGCGGATCCTGGGGCGCGGTCGCCGGAACGCTGCGCTACTTCGCCGATCGGTTTGGCGTTCCACGGGCGAGCATCGAGGGCACCCAGCTCCCGATGTCGCTGGTGCGCCGCCACGCCGCGTCCAGCGCCGGAGCGCTCGCCGTGGATTCATCCCGGTCACGCGACACGCTCGAGCTCACGCAGCGCGTGACGTATCACGGCTTCGAGCTGGAGCGCGAGGACGAGGAGGTCGATGCCTTCCCTCCCGACAGACAGGGCGAGGCACGCCAGGTGCTGGCCACGGCCCTCGCCCGGGGAGAGGCCAGACACCCCGCGGTGCGCCGGAACCGTCGCGCGATCGAAGAGCTGCGGGAACTTCACCGCCGGTCGGGCGGAACGACTCCGCGTCTGACGCTGGCCGACCTGGCGTCTCGGTACGAGTCGCTGCTGGCCGGCATCAACTCCATGGAAGCGTTCCGCTCCGCGCCACTGCAGCTGGATCTGTCGCCACTGGTGGACCCCGCGGAACGCAAAAGACTGCTCGAGCTGCCATCAGCGGTTGAGATCCGGGGAAAGTGGGTCGACGTCGAGTACGATCTGGAGCAGCGATCAGCGATCAGCGAACAGCGAACAGCCGGCGCGCCCGAGACTCCCGGTATTGCGGTAGCGAGGCTGCGCCTGCCGGAAAAGCTGGCGCGCTCGCTCGTCGACGAGGAATTGCCAGTGCTCGATCGCCCGTTGCGGTTCGTCGTGTTGCGCGGGCCAAGGGGCGCCGTGCGAGCGGCGTCGCTGGTGGACCTGCAGGCCTTGCTCGATCGACCATGGTCCCCGGACGAAGCGTTAGAACCCCGTCCGGGCCGAAAGCGCGACTCGCGACCACCACGCCGCCAGGACGACCGCCGGACGCCTCGCGGCCGGCGTGGAGACAGACGGCGTCGGCGTCGTTAGGGCCGGAGGTCGACCGTGTAACGCTCCGTTCGAGTGACCTGAAATCCGCGAGCGAGATAGTTCGCCATTGCGGCCGGGTGATCCAGCGTGCAGGTGTGGAGCCAGACGCGAGAGGGTACTGGCTTCAGGCTCCAGGCTTCATCGATGGCGCTGGTCAGCAAGGCGCGGCCGAGACCCTTCCCGATGCCACTCGGCTTGAGGCCGAAATAGGCGATTTCCACCGAACCGTCGTCATGGCGGGCGAGTTCGAAGAAGCCGCGCGGCGCGGACCCCTCACGTAAGACCCAGACTGCTATGGACGGCTTTACGAGATGGGAGCGAAGCTGTTCATCGGTCCACGTCCGTCGATCGCGCCAGTGGTAGTCGGCCCCGACGCCTTCGTACAGCTCACGATAGAGGCCGGGCTCGCACGGCTCGCGCCTGACGACGTAGCCGGGCGGAATCGGCGCGCGACCGGTCAGGCGGCCGGGCGAATCCATCTCGAGGTACGTTCGAACTACGGCGACCGGCGCCATTGTCCACCCGCCCCAGGTCAGGCGCTGCGCGCTTCCGCCTGACGAACCGGTAGATCAGTCGCCGGTTCGGGGGTGACGTCGCGCTCGCGGGCGCGGAAGCGGGCGGCCTTGGCCCGATTGCCACACGTGGCCATGTCGCACCAGCGCCGCCGGCCGTTTCGCGTGGAATCGTAGAAGACGCGCGGGCATCGACCATCCGCGCAACGTCGGACGCGCAGGAGTTCACCGTCGACCAACGCCTCCGCAGCCGACTCGACGACCGGAATCATGAGGCCGGCAAACGCATCACCCACCGGCACGAAGCTCTGCCGGAACGATCCATCATCGCCAAACTCCACGCGACGATGACCCGCACTCCGGCCAAGCACCCGGTTGATCTCGATGAGGGCGTCGGCGCGCGCCTTCTCCAGGACCGCTCCGCGTTCGGCCAGGGCTTTCAGCGCCGCGCGCACGCGACGGGCGTCAACCAGGGCCGCGGCAGCGCCCGCCGGTTGCTGCTCGGCACGCCGGGAAATGCCGCTCGCGCGTTCGGCATCGAGCACGCCGACGGCGCCCAGCCACTGAATGAGCGAGTCGAAATCCCGGAGCACATCGACTCTCACACCGCGCCGCAGGTCGTCGGTGTTGACAAAGTCCAGCCACAATCGCTCGCCGATGAAAACGAAGGTCGTTGGAGTGACGACCACGTGGGGCATCACACTGGCGGAAGCCGTGGCGAGGAGGGCCATTGGCGCCAAGCATACGCAGCGATCCGCCCAACGGCAAGCGAGTTCCATTGCGACCCGGTGAGACGCGGGTCACCGACCACCGAGGCTATATTGCGAAGCGATGAGCGCGCTGCCCGAGACGTACTATCGGAAGGGCCTTGGGTTGAAAGCCGAGGTCCAGGATGATATCGCCGCTGACTACACGGGATGGGTTGTCGACATCCTTCGCGAGCGGGATTTCACGCTCACGGTCGGCGATGTCACCGTGCGCCTTGCCCGTGAATTCGGCTTCTGCTACGGTGTCGAGCGGGCCGTGGAATACGCCTACCAGGCGCGCCGCAAGTTTCCGGATCGCCGGATCTACCTCGTCGGAGAGATCATTCACAATCCCCATGTGAATGATCGGCTCGTGCAGATGGGAATCACGATCCTCCAGCCGCAGGCCGACCTTCCCGGCGGCGCGCGGTTCGCCTATTCGGGCATCGGTGCATCCGACGTGGTCGTGCTCCCGGCGTTCGGCGTCACCATCAGGGACTTCGAGGCGCTGCGCGAGATCGGATGCGTCATGGTGGACACGACCTGCGGCTCAGTGCTGAACGTGTGGAAACGTGTCGAATCGTACGCGAAGGACGGATTCACGGCGCTGATCCACGGGAAGGCGGCCCACGAGGAAACGCGCGCTACGGCCTCGCAGGTGCGACGCTTCCCCGGCGGACACTACCTCGTGGTGCGCGACATGGAGGAGGCGCGGCTCGTCTGCGAGTTCATTGCCGGCCTTGGCGCCGGTGGCGTGCCGCCGGCTGTCGTGGCCGCATTTCAGGAGCGGCTTGGGTCCGCGGGTTCGCCGGACTTTGATCCGTCGACGCACCTCCGCCGCATCGGGGTCGCCAATCAGACGACCATGCTGGCGCGGGAATCGCTCGCCATTGCTGCCGAAGCGGGAAAGGCCATGTCGGACGCGTTCGGAGCGGAGTACGCCTCGGTCAACTTCCGCACGTTTGACACGATCTGCTCGGCCACGCAGGATCGTCAGGACGCCGTGCTCGACCTGCTGAACGAGCCCCTGGACGCGATGATCGTGGTCGGCGGCTTCAACTCGAGCAACACCATCTCGCTCTCCATGTTGTGCGCCGAGCGCGTCCCGACGTACCATGTCGAGGATGCGGCGAGTATCGACCCGGGGAGCGGGACGGTGCATTATCGTCGCGCGGGCAAGCACCACCACGAGGACACCGCTGTGAACTGGCTTCCCGCCTCAGGGCCGGTGCGCGTGGGCGTTACCGCCGGCGCCAGCACGCCAAACAATCGCATCGGCGAAGCGGTCGCGCGCATCTTTGCCACGCGCGGCGTTTCGCTCGAGGCGTTGCGTCCGCGGCAGGACTGAGCGACCGCCAGCGCATGAAGCTTCCGTTCCTGACCCGCCCTCCAACACGCCACTTCCCGACGGCGGGCGAGTTCGGGTTTGTCGAAATCCGCGGCGGCACCAGTCGCATCGTCTGTGTGCCGGCACTGGGCGGGCGCATCGTCGACATGGAGATCGGCGGCCGCCAGTGGCTCTGGCGCAGCGACGTGATCCCGTTTGCCCCGCCGCAGGAAGGAACGAGCTACGTCGAGACGGCTGACAGCGGCGGCTTTGACGAGTGCTTTCCCACCGTGGCGGCGTGCCGGATTCCCGGCTGGGTGCGGGGGTGGGGCGGTGTCGAGTTGCCCGACCATGGCGAGATCTGGTCCCAGGTGCCGGAGCTCGACATCGACACGACCGACGATGGGCAGGCGGTGGTGACGACCTGGGAAGGACGCCGGCTGCCATACCGCCTGACGAGACTGGCCCGCGTGAGCCGGACGGGCGCGGTCGTCATGACGTATCATGCGGTCAACGACTCGGCGGACCGCATGCCATTCATCTGGTCGGCGCATCCGCTGTTCCCCCTGACGCCGGATACGAAGCTGATGCTGCCCGAGGGTTCGCCGATGCGAGTGGCCGCGTCGCACAAGCTGGAGATGGGAGACGGGCGCTCGCAGCACCGGTGGCCGTTCGTGCGCGCCGGGGGACGCGTGCTCGATTTCCTCACGCCATTCGACACGGCGAAGGAGTACGCGTGCAAGCTCTTCCTCGAGCCGACCGTGGGGAAAGCGTGCCTCCGTCAGGGTCAGGACGAGCTCGAGGTCAGCTTCGACACGAACGAGGTTTCGCACCTTGGCGTGTGGATCAACAAGCAGGGATGGACGCCGTTCAAGCGTGAGCGTCCCTACCTGAACCTGGCCATCGAGCCCTGCCTCGGCGCGCCCGACTCGTTGAGCGAGGCGCTCGGCGACTGGAAGCGCGCGCAGTGGCTGGAGCCGGGCGAAGTCCGCTCGTGGTCCATCACCTGGCGGGCACGGCGGGTGCCTGACGAGTCCGACGGCCAGCCCGCCTGAGCGGGCATTCGGCGCGCAACAATGGGCCTGCCGAAGGGTCGTGCCGCCATGGCGACGCTGGTCGCCACCGAGGGAAGCTCTCCGCGGGCGACCGGTTCTCGCATGTGGGTCGACGAGGACGGGCGCATCGTGGGCTCGGTCACCATCGGCGGATGCGTGGACGCGCGCGTGATCGAGGCCTCGACCAGGGCGCTCGAGGACGATGCGCCGGCGCTGCTCTCGATGACGCTCGGTGACGAGGATGCCTGGGCCATCGGCATGACGTGCGCGGGAACGATCGAAGTGCTCGTCGAGCCGGTCGATCCGCGGCGGCCGGCCGACCCGGTGTCAACGGCGTTAGGCCTGGCGCGAGCCGAGGTGGAAAAGGGAAGGGCGGCCGTTGTCGTCGCCGCCCTGTCGGGCGCGCCGCGACGGCTCGTGGTCACCGGGGACCGTGAGGCCTGGGGCACGCTGGGTGACGGCGCGCTCGACAACGCTGCGGCGCAGGAAGCCGCCGGGTTGCTGGCCGCCGGCGCCTCGGGAGTACGCGAGGTCGACGCGGCGGGCGTTCGCCACCGGCTGTACTTCGAGCGTCACGCGCCGCCGCTCACGCTCGTGGTGTTCGGTGCCACTCACGTCGCCATGCCGCTCGTTTCCCTCGGCGTCGTGCTCGGGTTGCGGACGGTCGTGGTGGACGGACGCGACCGGTTCGCCACCCAGGAGCGTTTCCCGGACGCTGATGAGATCGTGGTGGGGATGCCCTCCGAGATCGCCGAGCGCTTGCCGTTAGGCAGGCAGTCGCTCGTCGTGCTGCTGTCGCACGACTACAAGTACGACCTGCCGGTCCTGCGGGCGGTGCTGGCGAGCGAGGCGGCGTACGTCGGCGTGCTGGGAAGCCGGCGGCGCGGGCGCGCGCTGATCGACTTTCTGGCGGGCGAGGGCGTACCGCAGGAGCAACTGGAGCGGGTGCGGATCCCCGTCGGGCTGGACATCGGTGGCGTGACGCCTGAGGAAATCGCCCTGAGTGTCCTGGCGGAGGCGGTGGCGGTTCACCACGGGCGAAGCGGCACGCCCATGCGCGACCGGGCTCCGGCGTCGTGAAGCCCGAGCTGTTGCGTCGTGATCGCACGGGGACGGATTCCCTCAAGGGAGTCGTCCTCGTCTCCGACGTCCGTGATTCGCTCGGCCGCGTTGTCGTGGGGCGGGGAACGCTCGTCGGCGACGATGAGCGCGTCATGCTCGAGGGCCTTCCCTGGGATTCCCTGCACGTGGTTCGGCCTGACGCCGGCGACATCCTGGAGGCCCAGGCGGGAAGCCGGCTCGCGCTGGCGGCATCGGGGTCCGGCGTGCGGCCTGGTGAAGCGACGGGTGGGCACTGGCCGCTCGTGTCCACGTCACGCGGAATCGTGGAGGTTCGCCGGGACGCGCTGCTGGCGGTGAATGGTTCGGGTGAGCTCGCGGTGTACACGGTGTCCGACGGCCAGGTCGTGGAGCGCGACGAAGTGGTGGCGCGCGCCAAGATCATCCCGTTCGTCGTGGAAGGCGCGACGCTCCAGCGTGGCGTGAGTGCCGCCTCGGCGGCTGGCGGCGTGATCGCGGTCCGCCGTTTCCTCCCGGCGCGGCTGGGCGTCGTGGTGCTGGAGTCGTTAGGCTCGTCGGCGCTGGAGCGGTTCCGGCGGGCTCTGGAGGAGAAGGCCGGCTGGTTCGGTTCGTCGTTGCTGGAGCCCTGCGTGGTGGCGCGCAATGCCCGGTCGATTGCGGCCGCCATGGAGGGCGCGGTCACTGGCGGCGCCGGTGTCGTGATCGTGGCCGGCACGACCGCGATGGATCCGCTCGATCCCGCGTTCGAGGCCGTGCGGCTGTTGAACGGACGGCTGGAGCGCGTCGGCGTCCCGGCGCATCCCGGCAGCCTCCTCTGGCTGGCTCGGCTGGGCATCGTGCCCGTGATCGGCATGCCGTCCTGCGGATTGTTCTCTCGCGCGACCGTGTTCGATCTCGTGCTGCCGCGGTTGCTGGCCGGACTGCCGGTGGATTCGGCGTGGCTGGCGACGCTGGGCCATGGCGGACTGCTGACGCGCGATGTCGCCGCGCGATTCCCGCCGTACCGGGCGCGCCAGGAGCGGGGGGCCGTCGACTGACATGACGAATCCATACGGCAGGATTCTCGTCGATCATTTCCGTCGACCGCGCAACCGCGGTTCGTTGGACAATCCGACGATCTCGGAAGAAGGCGTGAACCGGCTGTGCGGCGACCGGGTGCGCATCGAGCTCCGGCTGGACCAGGGCCGGGTCGTGGAGGCCATGTTCAACGCCAACGCATGCGCTCTGTGCGTCGCCGCCGCGTCGGTGCTGACCGAACTGGCGACCGGTGCGCCGCTCGACGAAGTGGACACGTTGACGCTTGACGACCTCCTTCGCGCGTTAGGCACCGATGTGCCCGAGCCGAGGCGGAATTGCGTGCGGCTGCCGCTGACGGTGCTCCATGCCGGGGTGATGCTGCACCGGCGGGCCAACCGATTGCCGTCGGTGGAACGGGCGCGCCCGGTGGCGGCCATTGTCCTGGCGGCTGGAAAAGCGCGCCGCTTTGGCGCGCAGAAGCTGCTGGCGCCGTTCGGGACGTCGACCGTGGTGCGTACTGTAGTCGATACCATCCGGGCGGCCGGCGTGGATTACCTGGTGGTCGTGGGCGGACCGGGCGGCGAGGCGGTGCGGGGAGCGGTCGGCGGGCCGCCGGTGGTCTGGGCGGAGAATCCCGAACCGGATCGTGGATTGTCATCGTCGGTCGCGACCGGGGTGGCGGTCCTGCCGCCTAACGTAGGGGCGGTCCTGGTGGCGCTGGGCGACCAGCCCACCGTGTCGGTGCAGGTCGTGGAGCGCGTCGTGACCGCGTGGCGCGAGGGCGGTGGCCCGGTGGTGGCGCCGCGCTATCGCGGCCTCCGCGGGAATCCGGTGTTGTTCGATTCGGCCATGTTCGGCGCGCTTGGCACACTGGTGGGCGAGCACGGCGCCCGCGACCTCATTGCGTCGGACCCTTCACGGGTGATGATGGTGGATGTGGCCGAGCCGCCACCGATGGATATCGATACGCCGGGCGACTACGACGAGTTGTTGCGAAGGGACAGGTCCGAAGGGGCCCGGGCAATCCAGACACGCAAGGACCTGCTCTGAGGCCCGGATCAGACCCGCAGTTCCGGCAAGCCATCCTGTCCGCGACGGATGCCGCCGACCAGCGCCAGCGCCGCCACATAGACCACGGCCCCGGCCGACACTCCCACGATGAGATTCGAAGGCGGCATCGCGACGAGAGCGATGGTCATGGCGAGTGCCGCCGCCATTGGTCGCCACGCGCGTGCCACGGCAGGAGCCGGGAAACCCAGTGACCGGGCGTAGCCCAGCGAGAGCGCGAAGCGAAGTATCTCGGTGCTCAGCGTGGCGGTCGCCGCGCCCATCATGCCAAAGCGCGGAATGAGCACTGCGTTCAGCACGAGGTTGGTCGTGGCGGACGCCGCCACGACTCGGAGCACGAGATCCTCCCGGCCTTTCGACAGCACGGCCATCACGGGGACGTCGCGCACCGCGGAGATTGGCACCGACAGTATGAGGACGCGCAGGGGCACCACCGCAGGAGCATACCCGGCGCCGAACACAAGTCCGATGATGTCAGGCGCGAGCACGAAGCCACCAACGGCGATCGGCAGCGCACCCGCGATCACGTGAGCGGCGGACGTTTGGTATAGCTCCCGCTGTGCGGAGGGCTCCGATTGGAGTCGCGTTAACGTGGGAAGGAGGCTGAGAGCGTACGCGACGCCGACGTTCAGAATGCGACTGACCGGCGCATAGGCAGCGGCGTAGTGACCCACACTCTCCGGACCGCGAAGGGCGCGGAGAAAAACGAGATCCGCGTTGAAGATCATGAGTCCGAGCAGCGTGCTTCCCAAATACGGAACAGCGCGGTGCACGAGCGGCCGGACAGTCTCCAATCGCCACCGGGGGATCACGCGATACCCGAGCCTGCCCAGCGACACCGCGAGAAGGATCGCGGCGAGAGCATCGCCGGCGAGCTGCCAGACAGGCGCCTTTGCCAGGTCACTGGGATCGTGAACAAACGCCAGGACACCGGCCACCATCAGCAGCTCACCGGCGGTCCGTGCGATGGCGACCACCGGCGCCCTTCTGAGTTCGTGGAGCTCTGGAAGGATGCCGACCCTGAGTTGCAGCCCCAAGTGGAGAAGGCGCGCCGTCACGTGGCCGAGCTGCGCAGCGTTCTGGCGGACCGCGCCGGTCGCGCGCCGGCGACGTTGACCGCGGCGAAACGGTGAGGCGAGCCTCGCCGTCAGTGCAGTCACGACCCGCTCCTCGCTGTTCCGCGGCTTCGGCTGGAGGGCGACCGGGGCCACAACGCCCGATGGCATTCGAATGGTTGCGAAAGCAGCGGAAGGATGACGGCGGTGAGGAGCTGGCCCGTTATTGTGCCGCTGGGTTGATACCAGTGGTGGAGGGGATCATCGTATGGCCATGCCCGCGCAATCGATTCCAGAACTCATGACGGCAGAAGAACTCGAGCACGTTCACTTACCCGGAAAGTCCACCGAGCTCGTTCGAGGACGGCTCCTGGTGCGTGAGCCTCCCGGCACCAGGCACGGCAGGATAGCCGCGACGCTTGCCTACTTCGTCACGGACTTCGTACGTCGGAACCGCCTGGGCGTCGTCTTCGCGCAGGATACCGGATTCAAGATCGAGTCGAATCCTGACACCGTGCGCGCTCCCGATGTCGCGTTTCTCGCGCAGGAGCGCGTGGACCAGGTTCCCGATCGCGGCTATGCCGCCCTCACCCCCGATCTCCTGGCCGAGATCGTGTCCCCGGATGACCGGCCCGGAGAACTCCTCGCCAAGATCGCCCAGTGGCTCGAGGCCGGAACGAAGTTGGTCTGGGTGATCGATCCGCGAAGTAACGAAGCCCGCGTGTACCGCCCCGACGGCAGCCTAACGATTATCGGAGCCGATGGAATGCTCGACGGCGAGGACGTACTCCCGGGATTTGCCTGCGCCCTCACGGATGTTCTGAGCTAGTGCCGTTCCAACTTGTCTTGCCTAATGAGGCTCGCCTACATGCAGTCGGCGCGCGATGTGCTGTGGCTCGCACCAATTCGGGAAATCAAGTTGGAACGGCACTAGCACGGGCGCGTCCTCGTTAGGTCGGGACGCTGCGCGGCGCGGCTCTCTGGTCACTGCTTGAGTGCCGCACTCGCCTCGCCGAGTGAATCGTTGGCCGGAAAGCCGCCGAGGTGCCGGTATCGAAGGTGCATGTAGATGAGCAGACTCAGGATGGCGGCGAAGAAGCACCACACCGACACCAGTGCCCGGGTGTAGAACACATACGTCGCGATGAAGGACAGGAGCGCCAGCACGCCGAACATTCTCACGAACGTGTGACTCGAGATAAAGCCTGTGAAGCACGTCGACGCGAGATAGAGCGCGATCACTGGCCCCAGGTAGAAGTGAGGCGACACATACACGATGTGTCGGTCAATGACCGTCGCGACCACCGGACGCGTCACGATGAAGTAGAGGAGATACAGCCCCACCGCGAGGCCAGCACCCTGGAACCAGAGCATCGCCCTCTGGCGCCACGGCGTCGTCTCCAGGAAGCGAAAGGCGAACGGCACGTAGATCGGCCACAGCGCGTGCGAGAATACCGAGTAGACATAGGTCGACGCCTGATTCAGCAGCGGCGCGTCACGGGTGAAGGTCAGCCAGAGCACGCCTTCGACGAGCTGCTGGACGCCAAAGAGAAGCGGGATCATCGCGAAGGGGACTTCTGAGCGTCGCTTCGCCTGCATGATGGTCGCCACG
>Ga0209640_10000036_pt1 | contig 72057 bp, 72 predicted proteins | sample RifCSP10_1_FD_184018 | JGI IMG/M metagenome (GOLD analysis project Ga0209640, IMG submission 184018) | Soil microbial communities from Rifle, Colorado - Rifle CSP2_sed 10_1 (SPAdes) (version 2) | ecosystem: Environmental > Terrestrial > Deep subsurface > Rock core/Sediment | place: Rifle...
TCCACAGCCTCGCAACTCGCCACCGAAATGCTCGCTCTCTCCAAGCTGAACTGGAACAACACGCAGTTCGACGGTGGGGAGCCAATCACCGTCCGTGCGGCACGGCGCGTGGGCGACATTCTCAAGTGTGTGCCGGAGGGCGGACACGTGCAGCCCGGGTTCCGGTTTTTTATGTGAGCCTACCCGAAGCCGCGTTAGGTCGCGATCAAACGCCGTAGTGTTTACGGAGGCAGAGTTGCTCTCTGGTAGACACTCAAATCAGCCCGTCACGACGACGGTCACATCGATGGTCAGATCATCGATCATCGATGTGCAGATTCAGCGTACGTTGAGCAGGTCCCGGAGCCGACGTTCGGCCTCGTTCCTGAGTCCCCGCCGAGCCGCCGCGGCGGCGTCGATGGTGATACGCGGCTCCGCGATCGATCCGGATATCCGGGCGGGGAGCACCACACGATTCCCTTCGCGCGTGAACCGGACGAGATCGGTGCCTGCCTGTTTGGACAGCCCTTCGGAGAGGCGCAGCTCGGCCGTGCCGCTGAGCGCCTTCGATGCGAGTGACAGCGAGCCCCGCCCGTCGATGTCTGCATCGGACGACCGCATCGAGAACTCCTGGGCGTTGACGACTTCCTGCGCCAGCGAAAACGTCGCCTGCATGCGATCGAACGTGTCGGCGCCAGGCGGTGCGTCGGGTTCCGGACGCCCGAAGAACAGCACGACCGTGCGAATCAGGTTGAGGCGCTTGATCGTTCCGTCCACGATCGACGCCGATCCGCTGCCGCGTGCGGATTGCAGCATCGTGCCGACATCGGGCCCTCGCCCGCTGAAAGTTCCATTGCCCGACAGCCGGCCGGTGATCGTGTCGGGAACCCCGCCAAAGGCGGCGAGCTGCGCCACGTCGAGGCCGGAGATGCTCGACGTCACGCGCATTTCAAGGGTATCGCCGAGGGTCGCCTGGAGAGCGCCTTTGTACGTCCCGCCAAACAGTTCAAAGCTCAGAGGATCGAGCGTCACCCGCTCGCCATCGAGGGTCATCTCCGTTGAAAGGCTGCGAGCCTCGACCGACGCCGCGCTCGCGACGTCTGCGCTGATGTGCGCCGTCACGTGCGAAGAGGGACGATCAGAGCCTTCACGGCGCGACGTGTCGTCGGGCAGGAATGCGCCCGCCAGCGCGAAGAGCTCGTCCAAATCGAGACGGTTGGCGGCTGCGTCGAAGCGGGCCTCGATGCGCGGCCCGAGCGCAACCGTGCCCGAGGCCTCCAACCGCGTCCGTCCGGACGTTGCGACGAAGCGGCTGAGCTGAAGCTGCGACCCGGCGAGCGCCGCCTCGGCCGACGCGGCAATCTCGCGTCCCCGGCTCGCGATCACGATGTCTCTCAGTGCAATGTTCCGCACGGAAACGATTTCGATCGGAGGAACGGCAGCCGACGGGCGCGGCTCTGCCTGTTGCGTTTCGGCCGGCGCGATCGGCAAGGGCAGCTCGATCCGGCTGTCCGAGATGATGACATCGGCATCTTCGATCCGCCCGGAGATGAGCGCGCGAAGGGACGTCGAGACTTCGACGTCGGCCAGCGTCATCTTCGCTGGCTCGCCGATACGGACCTCGCGCAGCTGGATGCCCAGACGGGGAAAGACCTGACCTGTCGCGCTCGCAATGCGCACGGGCTGCCCGAGCCACGCGCCGGCCTGACTCTCGAGGGCAAGACGAATCCCATCGCCGCTGAGGAACCAGTACGCCGCACCGGCGGCGGCCAGGGTGATCACGATGGCCAGCGCGAGCGCGGACACGATGACTCGGCGAGTCACGCGTTCAGCCTAGCAGACTCGTGATCTGCGTTCGATGATGGTTGTTCGGTGTGCCCTTGCTTGAGCGGGGGAATCCCCCGGGAGTAACATGAGTCACTTACAGCCAGCACGAAATAGGGAGCTGTGTAGCCAGGCCGGGTTTATCCCCATGGGGAGGGACCCGGCGGACCTTAGGATGCCTGACGCAACGTCTTCCCTTCGCCGGCCGCTCGTCGTTCGCGGCGCCCGCACGCACAACCTCAAGAACGTGGACGTCACGCTGCCGTCGGGGAAGCTGGCGGTCATCACCGGTGTGAGCGGGTCGGGCAAGTCGTCTCTCGCCTTCGACACGATTTACGCCGAGGGACAGCGGCGATACGTCGAGTCGCTCTCCGCCTACGCGCGTCAGTTCCTCGAGCGGATGGAAAAGCCGGACGTCGATCGCATCGAAGGGATCTGCCCCGCCATCGCCATCCGCCAGAAGAACAGCGTCCGTAACCCGCGATCGACGGTCGGAACGATGACGGAGATCCACGACTACATGCGGCTGCTGTACGCACGAGTTGGCCGCACGTATTGCAGACAATGCGGGCGCGAGGTGACGCGCGAAACCGCGGAGGTGGTGGCGCGAAAGCTCGGCGAGCTGCCCGGAGGCACTCGCATCCTCATCGGCTTCGAGATGCCGGTGGTCGCGCTGCCTGTCGCGGACAAGGAAGGTGCAGAGGAACTGTCCGAAAACGAAGCCGACGTGCCGGGTCCGGCTAAGCCCGGACGCTATGAGCGGACGGGTCCGGCTAAAGCCGGACACTACGAGAGAAATGGTGTTGATGCGATTGCCGAAACACTGAACGTGCTGCGGCGCCGCGGTTTCGGGCGACTGCTTATCGGCGACAACGCGGTCGCCCTCGACGAAGTCGATCCGGGCGCGCTGCGGGGCAGATCGACGCTCGAAGTTGTCGTCGACCGCCTGCGTATCGAAGGTGACCTGCGAAGCCGCCTCACGGACTCGATCGAGACGTCGTATCGCGAGGGAGGGGGCGCCGCATTCGCGGTGGTATTGCCTGAACGGGATCCGGGATCCGGGATCCGGGATCCGAGGGGATCCGGGATGACCGATCCCACCGGATCCCGGATCCCGAATCCCGGATCCCGGTTAGTGTTTTCCGAACGCTTCGAGTGCCGCGTGTGTGGCCTGGCGTACGAAGCGCCGCAGCCGCGTTTGTTCTCCTTCAACAATCCGTTCGGCGCGTGTCCGACATGCCACGGCTTCGGCAACATCATCGAGCTCGACATGAATCTCGTGGTGCCCGACCAGTCCAAGCCCATCAATCAGGGTGCGATCGAGCCGTGGAGCAAGCCGCACTACCGGGCGCAGCTGGCCGAGTTGAAGCGTGCCGCGCGGAAGGCGGGCGTTCGTCTCGACATCCCCTGGGCCGACCTGACGGACGATGAGCGCCGCTTTGTCATCGATGGTAGCGACGATTACGACGGCATTCGCGGCTTCTTTCGCTGGCTGGAGCGGAAAAAGTACAAGGTGCACGTCCGCGTCTTTCTCAGCCGCTATCGAGGCTATCTGCCGTGCCCCGACTGCGGTGGCGCGCGCCTCAGGCGGGAGGCGCGCGACGTGCGCGTGGCCGGTCAGACGATCGACGCGGTGTCGGCGCTGACCGTCGAGGGAGCGCAGCGGTTCTTTGCCGACCTCCAGCTCACCGAGAAGGAAGCGGCAGTCGCAGAAAAAGTTTTGCGCGAGATTCGACGCCGTCTGTCATTCCTGGTCGACGTCGGCCTCGATTACTTGACCCTCGATCGGTTGTCCTCCACCCTCTCCGGCGGTGAAGCGCAGCGAATCAATCTAGCCACGTCGCTCGGGTCGGCGCTCGTCGGAACGCTCTACGTATTGGACGAACCGTCCATCGGCCTCCATTCGCGCGACAACCAGCGGCTCATCGACATCCTCCGGCAGCTTCGCGACCAGGGCAATACGGTGCTCGTTGTCGAGCATGACGAAGACATGATTCGCGTCGCCGACCACATCGTCGACATGGGGCTTGGTGCGGGGGAGCAAGGTGGGCGCGTGGTCTTCTCCGGCGATCTGGCCGGATTGCTCCAGGAGCCGCGATCGCTGACAGCCAAGTACCTCCGGCACGAGCTGGCGATTCCAGTGCCCTCGCCTCGGCGCAGAGGAATTGGTCAGAAGCTTCGGTTGTTCGGAGCGAGCGAGCACAATCTCAAGGGCCTCGATGTCGAAATCCCCTTGAATACGCTGACCTGCGTCACGGGTGTCAGCGGTTCGGGTAAATCGACGCTGGTCCACGACGTTCTGTACGCGGCGATCAAGCGCGCCAAAGGCGACTGGGACCGGCGCGTCGGTGCGTTCAGCAGGCTCGAAGGGCTCGAGTACATCGGCGAAGCCGTGCTGGTGGATCAGGCACCTATCGGGCGCACGCCGCGATCCAATCCGGTCACGTATCTGAAGGCATTCGACCCGATCCGCGAGCTGTTCGCATCCACCAAGGACGCTCGCTCGCGCGGCCTGACGGCCAGCCACTTCTCCTTCAATGTGCCAGGCGGACGCTGCGAGGCGTGTCAGGGTGAAGGGCAAGTGCGAGTGGAGATGCAGTTTCTGGCCGATGTCTTCGTGCCGTGCGACCAGTGCGACGGCATGCGCTTCAAGTCGAACATTCTCGACGTGCGGTACCGCGGCAAGAACGTGCACCAGGTGCTCGACATGACGGTGCGCGAGGCGCTCGCGTTCTTCGGCACATCACCCAAGGTGCTGCGTCGGTTGCAAGTGCTCGATGAAATCGGGTTGGGATATCTGCGGCTCGGCCAGCCGGCGACGACGTTGTCGGGTGGAGAAGCGCAGCGGATCAAGATCGCGGCGCACCTCGCCTCGTTTGGCGGCGAAAGGCTGCTCTATATCCTCGACGAGCCGACAACGGGTCTGCATTTCGACGATATTTCGAAGCTGCTGGCCGCCTTCAGGAAGCTGGTCGAGGCCGGACATACGCTTCTCGTGATCGAACACAACCTGGACGTCATCAAGACGGCTGACCACATCATCGACCTCGGGCCGGACGGGGGTGAGGCAGGTGGCCGCGTAGTCGCGGTCGGTACTCCCGAAAAGGTGGCGGAGGTCGACGGGTCGCACACCGGTCGCGCGCTGCGTCAGGTGCTGGCCTCCGGACGCGCCCATGCGTATGCGGGACGGTGACTCGGCGGGTCCGCGCCACGGGGCTTCGATGGCGCCGCGCGGAACCCGCCCCACGTACGTCCCTCCACCCGCCGTCCTTCCGCGATCGTTCTATGACCGTCGCACCCTGACGGTCGCGGAGGAATTGCTCGGCAAGGTGCTCGTACATCGCACGCCAGGTGGTATGACGGCCGGGATGATTGTGGAGGCGGAGGCATACGTCGGGGAGGACGATCCCGCCTGCCACGCCGCCTGCGGACCGACGACCAGGAACGCCCCCCTCTACGGCCAACCTGGCATTGCGTACGTGTATCTGAACTATGGCATCCACTACCTCGTGAATGCCGTGACAGAAGCGGAAGGGCGGCCCGCCGCGGTGCTGATTCGCGCGCTCGAACCGATCGACGGGCTCGCGTTGATGAAGAAACGCCGCGCCCCTGCCGGGAACCACATCGCGGACGCTGGTCTGTGTCGCGGACCGGGCAACCTGTCGCGTGCGCTCGGCATTACCCTCGCCGAAAACCAGCTCGATCTCGTCTCGGGCCGGCTCGTCATCGAAGACCGCGGCGTCACGGTGGACCGGATCTCGTGGGGATCACGCGTCGGCATTCGCGTGGGCGTCGAGAGACGATGGAGGTGCTGGATCGTCGATCATCCCGCGGTCTCCGGCTCACGCAAGAACGGGAAGGGCATGTAGGCCGGGTGCCGCGGCGCGGCAGGATCGGCGCGGCGCGGACCCGGCGTGCGCGGGACGTACCGGCGGACAGTCCGAGTCCCTCAGGCGCCGCAAATGCTAGAGTTGATCGAAAACGCATGGGCAAAACACTCTTGCAGAAAGTGTGGGACCTGCATACGGTCCGCACGCTGCCGACGGGTCAGACACAACTGTTCATAGGCCTGCACCTCGTCCACGAGGTCACCTCACCGCAGGCGTTCGACGTACTGCGGGCGCGAGGGTGGAAGGTCGCGCGGCCGGATCGCACGTTTGCGACCGTCGATCACATCGTGCCCACGCGCGAGCGCACGCGCCCCTTCGTCGACATCCTTGCCGAGGGCATGATCGCGTCGCTCGAGCGCAACTGCCGCGACTTCGGCGTCCGCCTGGCTGGCCTCGACGATGACCGTCAGGGGATCGTGCACGTCATCGGGCCCGAGCTCGGCCTGACGCAGCCGGCCATGACGATTGCCTGCGGCGACAGCCACACGTCGACGCACGGTGCGTTTGGCGCCGTGGCGTTCGGTATCGGCACATCGCAGGTACGTGACGTGCTCGCGTCGCAGTGCCTGGCAATGGAACCGATGAAGGTGCGACGCATCCGCGTCTCTGGCGCGCTGCCGCCGGGCGTCTACGCCAAGGACGTCATCCTCACCATCATCAATCGGCTCGGTGTCGGCGGCGGTGTCGGCTATGCATACGAATACGCGGGCGACACCCTCGAGCGCATGTCGATGGACGAGCGAATGACGATCTGCAACATGTCGATCGAGGGTGGAGCCCGCGTCGGGTACATCAACCCGGACGACACGACGTTCGCGTACATCAGGGGGCGCCCGTTCGCGCCACCCGGTGACAGCTTCGAGGCGGCACGCAGGTGGTGGAGGTCGATGGCCTCGGATCCAGACGCGCGGTATGACGATGACGTGGTGATTCGAGCTGAAGAGCTGACACCGGTCGTGACATGGGGCGTCAATCCCGGGCAGTCGGTGTCCGTGACCGGTCGCGTGCCTGTGGACGGCGACTCGGGAATGGATCGGCAGGCGCTCGCGGACGCGCGTGGCTATATGGGCTTCACCGGAGGAGAGACCATCGCCGGCATGCGCGTGGACGTCGCCTTCATCGGCTCCTGTACGAACTCGCGTCTTTCGGATCTTCGTGAGGCGGCTCGGATCGTGCGCGGCCGGCACGTGGCGCCGCACGTCAAGGCGCTCGTCGTGCCGGGTTCAGCGTCGGTCAAGAACGCGGCAGAGCGCGAAGGGCTGGACGACGTCTTCCGCGCAGCCGGTTTCGAATGGCGGGGAGCGGGCTGCTCGATGTGCCTGGGGATGAATCCCGACAAACTCGAAGGCCGCCAGGTGTGCGCTTCCTCGTCGAACCGCAATTTCAAGGGACGACAGGGAAGTCCGACCGGGCGAACACTGCTCATGAGCCCTGCGATGGTGGCCGCCGCGGCCATCGCCGGCGAAGTAACAGATGTCCGCGATTTCGTCCAAGAAAAGGTAGGCGGAGGCGGTTAGGCCTCCGGGAGGAATGATGGAAGCTCAGCGCATCACACGCATCGAAGGGTCCGCGCTCCCAATGCGCGGCAATGACATCGATACGGACAGGATCATGCCCGCGCGTTACCTGCGATCCGTCACCTTCGAGGGCCTCGAGCAGCACCTGTTCGAAGACGAACGGAAAGGATCGGCTGCCGGCGACAAGGCCGTTCACACCCACCCGTTCGACGACCCGCGCTACCGCGGCGCAACGATCCTCATCGTCAACGGCAATTTCGGCTGCGGCTCGTCGCGCGAGCATGCGCCGCAGGGGCTGCACCGCTCGGGCGTTCGTGCCGTCGTCGGCGAATCGTTTTCGGAGATCTTCTTCGGGAATTCGCTGATGATCGGGCTTCCGTGCATCACCGCGCCGCCCGAGCGCATCCGGGAGTTGATGGACCTGGTCGAGAAACAGCCGAATGCGCGGCTCCGAATCGATCTTCAGGCGGGAACGTGCGAATCGAACGGCTTCGCGTGCTCGATCGCGTTGCCCCCTCACGCGCGCCAAGCGCTCGTGTCCGGAACCTGGGACACGACGGGCCTGCTGCTGGAGCGGTACGAGGAGGTTGACGCAGTTGCGGCGAGGCTGCCGTATGTCGGAGGGTTCTAACGAATCGAACGTTCCGAACGTCCCTCTTCCACCAGCTCCAAGAATGCGGCCGACGCGTGCGAACGTTCACCAGCCTTTCGGTACACGAGCCGCACCTGCCGTCGCAGTCGAATCTCGGGCATTGTCAGCGCAATAAGCTCACCGCGCGCGATCTCTGACTCCGCGCAGCGACGAGGCAGGAGCGCGACGCCCATTTTCAGCGCGACGGCTCGCTTTATGCCCTCGAGGCTGGGCAATGACACCAGGATATTCGCCGGGATGTGGTGCTGTTCGAACAGCCGGAGCACGCGATCGCGAACGTGCGACGGGTCGTTGTGCGCGATCACGGTCTGTCGCCCGCATTCGGCCAGCGTCACTTCCTTCGCCTGCGCAAGCGGATGAGACGGGTGGACGAGCATCACCAGCTCGTCATGGCCGAGTACACGCGAACCAAGCCGTGGCTCTGCAGGCTGAAACGTCAGCACGCCGAAGTCGAGGCTGCCCTGCGCGACCTCGGCGCCAATCTGACGCGCTGGAATGCGCCGGACGTCGACGTGCACCAGCGGATGCGCCTCGCGGAAGCGGTGGATCAGAGGAAGGACGACGTGTACGGAGGCTTCGTTGACCCCAATGAGGACGCGCCCGCGGCGCAGGTCTCGAAGCTCCTTGACCGCCGCCTCGGCCTCTTCTGAAAGTCGGAGCAGCCGGTCGGCGTAATCGCGAAGAAGGCGTCCGGCGTCCGTGAGCGTCGCGTCTTTGGTGGCGCGGTCGAAAAGCCGCTCGCCGACACTCTCCTCGAGTCGGCGGACAGCCTGGCTGACCGCCGGCTGCGTCCGGTGGAGCTTCATCGCCGCGCGCGAGAAACTGCGCTCGGCGGCCACTTTCAGGAAAACGCGCAGCTCGTTCAGCTCCACTGGACTCCCGACTCCGGCGGGTCCGCCTGGCACATCTTCGCTGCTGCTTCCGCCTTCGCCAAGGCTACGGCGGACAGGCGGCGGCACCCGCCCCACGTACCGCCTCGGAACACCATAAATTACGATAATCCAACGAGAATAATTATCATTTTGACATTATCCTGGCCGGTCGCGTCTACTGGCAGGACGGGGGGACCCAGGTCCCAAAGTCACAAGGCCCAAGTCACAAGGCTCAAGTCACAAAACCCTTTGTGATTTGTGACTTCTGACTTGTGACTTGTGACTTGTCCACCCGAGGGAGCGCCAATGAGCGAGGAGAGCGTTCGAATTTTCGATACGACGCTGCGTGACGGTGAGCAGGCGCCGGGCTTCTCGCTGCGCACATCTGAGAAGCTGCTGCTCGCCCGCCAGCTCGACGAGCTGGGCGTCGACATCATCGAAGCCGGCTTTCCGATCGCGTCGCCAGCGGACGCCGAGGCGGTTCGTCGCATTGCCACCGAAATCCGCCGGCCCATTATTGCGTGCCTGGCCCGCTGCCATCGCGCCGACCTGGAGAAGGCCGCCTGGTCGATTGCGCCGGCGGCGAGGGGCCGCATCCACACGTTCATCGCGACGTCCGACCTGCACCTGCATGCAAAGCTCCGCATCAGCCGCGAACAGTGCCTGGAGGCGGCTGTCGACGCGGTTCGTTTCGCGCGCCAGCACACCGACGATGTGCAGTTCTCGGCTGAGGATGCCACACGCAGCGACATGGAGTTCCTGTGCCGCGTCGTGGAAGCGGTCATCGCCGCGGGCGCTACGACGATCAATCTGCCGGACACGGTCGGCTTTACGACGCCGGACGAGACGCGTGAGTTCTTCACACGTATCCGTGAGCGGGTGTCAGGAGTAGACGAAGTCGTGTTCAGCACGCACTGTCACGACGACCTCGGACTGGCGGTTGCAAACTCGATCGCCGCGGTGCAGGGTGGCGCTCGACAAGTGGAATGCACGGTGAACGGTATCGGCGAACGCGCCGGCAACGCCGCGCTCGAGGAAATCGTGATGGCGTTTCACGTGCGCCGCGACCGCTTCCCCTATTCGGTTGGCGTCGCGCACAGGCAGCTCTATCCGTCGAGCGAGATGGTGACGCGCCTGACCGGTCAGGGCGTGCAGGTCAACAAGGCCGTCGTCGGCCGGAATGCGTTTGCGCATGAGGCGGGGATACATCAGGACGGCATCCTGAAGGACAGGCGGACGTACGAAATCATGCGCGCGGAAGACGTGGGAGCGCCGTGGAATCCGCTGGTTCTCGGCAAGCACTCCGGGCGGCACGCCGTGCAGAAGCGCTGTAACGACCTGGGACTCGAAGTGCAGGGCGCCGAGCTGGTGGCCGTCTATCGCGCGCTGATGGACATCGCGGACGAGCGCAAGGTCCTCACCGACACCGACATCGTCGCCGTGGTGAGCAGCGTTCGCACCGCCCACCCCGCGCCCTCGGGGCCGGTCGATCCGTTCGACACGCCGTCAACGGGCGTGCCGCACGCGCTGCACGAATCGGGATATGGACACGGGGTATAACTCGTAATTCTGGATGCAAGTTTCAAAATGCAAACGCGGGCTATTCGTTCGCGCTGTTTGCATTTTGCATCTTGAATTTTGAATTACGCTCCGATGCATCAACCGTCCTCAGCATCACGTGTGGCGCGGCCATGTCGATGCCCCGCTCGGCGAAGACGCGGATGATGCGCTTGCGCAGTTCGCGTCCGACGGTCCATTGCTTCTGCGGCACCGTCTTGATTCGCGCCTTGATCACGAACTGACCCTGCTCGAACGCGTCGACGCCGTGCACCTCCAGCGGCGCCAGGATGTGCGGCCTGACGTCAGGATCCTCCATCAGACCGGCCGCAGCCTGGTTCATCGCGTCGACCGCCCGATCGATGTCTGCGTCGTAGGCCAGTCCGACAGTGACGACGTAGTACGCGAAGTCCTTCGACATGTTCGCGAGCGTCTTGACCTCGCCGTTTGGAAAGATGTGCACGGTGCCCGTCTCGTCGCGCAGCACGATTGTCCTGAGATTCACCTGCTCCACGAGGCCGCCCTGGCCGTTGACCACCGCCACGTCACCCACGCGCACCTGGTCTTCGACGATGAGAAAGAATCCCGAGATCACGTCGCGCACGAGCGTCTGCGCGCCGAAGCCCACGGCGAGGCCCGCGATGCCGGCGCCGGTCAGCACAGGCGTGATGTCGACGTCGAATTCGCGGAGGATCATCAGACCGGCCATGCCGACGACGACGATCGAGAGCGTCTTCTGGAGGATGCGGCCAAGCGTCTGCGCGCGCTTGGTCCGCTCGATCACATCGAGGCCCGTGCCCTGACTCATTTCGCGCTCGAAACGCCGCGCGGCGGCCTTGCCGATTCGAATCAGGAGATAGGCTCCGATGGCGACTGCGATGATTCGGAGCCCGGCGGCCGCGAGAAGTGAGGTTGGGGGCAACGATCTATTGCGTGCTGATCGGGATCTTCAGCTCGAGCCGACGGCCTTCCCGGATGACGACCACGGCGGCCGAGCTGCCGATCCGTGAGTCCTGAATCAGTCGCGAGAGCTGCCCGCCGTCGATGATGGCGGTGCCGTTGAAGGCGACGATCACATCACCCGGTCGCAGGCCCGCTCCGTAGGCGGCGGCATCCCGACGCATTGCCTGAACGAGCACACCGCGCGCGTCCCCCACGCCGAGTTGCTCGGCCATGAGCGTCGACAGCGGGGCGATCTCCACGTATCCAATGGAACCGCGCCGCACTTCGCCGTACTGGGTGAGATCGTTGACGACCTTCCGTGCAAGGTTGCTCGGCACGGCGAAGCCAATCCCCTGGTAGCCGCCGCTCTGACTGAATATGGCGGTGTTGATGCCCACGAGCTCGCCGCGCGCATTGACGAGCGCGCCGCCAGAGTTGCCGGGATTGATCGCCGCGTCGGTCTGGATGAAATCCTCATACGCCGAGATGCCGACGTTGGTTCGACCGAGCGCTGAAACAATTCCGAGCGTCACGGTCTGATTGAGTTGGAAGGGATTGCCAATTGCGAGCACCCATTCGGCCACCTTCAACTTGCTCGAGTCTCCCCACGAGATAGTCGGAAGATCATTGACGCCAATCTTCAGCAACGCAAGGTCGGTAGCGGGATCGACGCCCACGATCTGGGCTTCCACCTCGCGCCTGTCGCCGAGGGCAACGGTCACGGCGGGCAGCTGCCGCAGGGAAAGGCGTCCGGACTCGCCGGCGACGACATGATTGTTCGTCAACACGAGGCCGTCGCGACTGACGACCACGCCGGAGCCGAGACTCCGCTCGACGCCACGCCTGGGCCCGAAGACGTCGTCCGGGTCGCCGAAGAAGAACTGAAAGAACGGATCGTTGGTGAACGGGGAATTCTGACGCCGGATCACTTGCAGCGACGAGATGTTGACGACAGCGGGGACGGTGCGCTCGGCGACGCGCGAAAAATCAGGGAGCGTGGCGCCGCCGCCCGGCGCGGGCGAGACGATCTGCGGCGTTTGCACGGCCGGATTCTGCGCGCGGGCATCGCTGACCTGCCGCATGCGCCCGGTGATCACCAGTCCAGCGGCAAAGCCGCATGTGAGAAGGATCAGCGCAACGATGAGACGTCGAGCGCTCATGGGTCAGACAATGTGGATGCGGCGCACCTCGGGCTCCGCCTTGGGACAGGCGATCGTCAGCACGCCGTCGCGCAGGTCGGCAACGATGCGTTCGGCATCGACGGGGGCAGGAAGGTCGAACGTGCGGCTGAACGATCCGTGCCCGCGCTCCATGCGATGGTACTGCTCGCACACGACGGCGCGCTCGCGCCGCGTGCCCGACACCGTGAGGCGTCCCTCGCGCAACTGGATCTGAACATCTTCACGCCGCAGGCCGGCAACCTCCGCGGTGAGCACGTACCGATCGGGCGTTTCGTGAAGGTCGACCGGAGGGACCCATCCCGCGGGACCCCCTGCAAAGCGCTCCAGATGCTGCTGAATGGCAAGCAGATCGCGAATTGGATCCCAGTGTGCGAACGCCATGCGATCGATGCTAGCACAGGGCTGGTTGGTGGTTGGTGGTTGGTGGTTCGTGGTTGGGGGTTGGCTGGTTGGTCAGCTGGTAGCGGCAGCCGGTGGCTGTGTCCTGATTACCGACCACTAACTACCAACCACCAACCAGCCCATGTGCTAGCATCGAAAAGATCGACAGGTAGATATGGCGTCAATACAGGCAACGAGAGTCAAGAAGGGCATGCTGGTGAAGATGGGCGAGGACCTGTTCAAGATTCTCGACTTCCAGCACGTCACCCCCGGCAACCTTCGCGGTTTCGTGCGTGTGAAGATGCGCAACATCCGCAACGGCACGCTGTCGGACCAGAAACTGCGGTCGGAGGATCTCATCGAGCGCGCCACTCTCGACGAGCGTGAGATGCAGTACCTCTACAAGGATGGTGACGACTACTACTTCATGGATACGAGCTCGTACGAGCAGGTGCACATTTCCAGCGAGGCGCTCGGCGACTCGGTCAACTACCTCAAACCGGAGATGACCATTGAGGTGGAGTTCTACGGCAGCGAGCCGGTCGGGATCGAGCTACCGCAGGCGGTTGATTTGAAGGTCCTCGATACAGCGCCAGGCATCAAGGGCGCTACCGCGAGCGCCCAGGTCAAGCCCGCGACGCTCGAGACCGGACTCATTGTTCAGGTGCCGCCCTTCGTCAATACGGGCGATTCCATTCGCGTGAACACCGAGACGGGCGAGTATCTGTCTCGCGCGTAAATTCAAAATTCAAGATTCAAAAGGTGCCCAAAGCCTAAAGCCCACAGCCATCTGTCAACAGTCAAAGGTCACACGGTGGACGTAGTCAGGAATCCCGCCAACCAGGGCTGGATCGAAGTCGTCGTCGGCAGCATGTTCAGCGGGAAGAGCGAGGAGTTGATCCGCCGGCTTCGCCGTGCGCAGATCGCGCGGCAGAAGGTGCAAATCTTCAAGCCGGTCCTCGACAGCAGATATGCCGCCGATCACATTGTCTCGCACAGCGAGATGCGGATCCCGTCATCCGCGGTCTCGAGCGCACGCGAGCTGCTCGAGCGGGTCGAGGCCGATACCGAAGTCGTCGGCATCGATGAAGGGCAGTTCTTCGATGCAGAGCTTCCCGCGGTCTGTAACATGCTGGCCGACCGGGGAAAACGTGTGATCGTTGCCGGCCTAGACCAGGATTATCTCGGCAAGCCGTTCGAGCCGATGCCGCAGCTGCTCGCGATTGCCGAATTCATCACGAAGACGCTCGCGATTTGCATGGTCTGCGGCAACCCCGCGAACCACACACAGCGGCTGGTCGCCAGCGACGACCGCGTACTGCTGGGCACCCAGGGCACTTACGAGGCGCGCTGCCGCCGGTGCTTCGACCCACGCCTTGCCGAGCGCGCCCGTCCCGCAGAGCCTGCGCCGGAGAAATCCAAAGCGTAAGATCCGACGACCGGCTTCCTGATACTCTGATCTCATGCCGTCGGAGACGCTGCTCCCAGGGCTGCTCTTCATGTTTGGCATTGGTTTCTTCGCCGCCAACGTCAAAGTGACGGCAGACCTGCTGCGCTTCCTGGCCCGCCGATCGTCGGCGCTTCTGGTGTGGGAAAACCCGAAACCGCGGTATTACGGGTTCGCGCTCGCGCTCGCCGCCATTCTCGGGCTCTTGGTGGTCATCAAGCTGTTCATTCTCGGCCGGACTCCCGGACAGCTGTTCGGCGAGGTGATGATGTTTCTGTACTTCGGCTATGCGGTTCCGCTGAGCACGCGGATTTCGCGCGGGTTCTACCGTGACGGGGTCTGGGCCGATACGGGCTTCATGCCCTGGGGCCAGATTTCGGCTGTTTCGTGGAGAGAAGACGACACCGTCACCCTCATTCTGGTCTCACATTTCCGCAGCATTGCCAGCCGGCTCCAGGTTCCAGGCCACCTCTACGGACAGGCGCGTCGCGTCCTCCGCGAGAAGGTCAAGATGCAGGACATCCACATGGGCCGGCCGGGGCTGGATCTTGGAAGCCGCGACGACCAGGACACGATCTGATGCCTTTCGTCTTTGGGCTTTGGTCTCTGGTCTTTGGGCCTTGGACCTCGGGCTTTGTGCCGTGTGACTTGTGCCTTGTGACTTGTAGTTCCCCCTCGCCTGTGGCCCCCGTTCACCGATAATGGGTGCATGCCACCTCGACCGACTTGGAAAGGCTTCCTGAAGGTCAGCCTGGTGAACATCCCCGTCAAGGTGTTCCCGGCGACCGAGTCTGCCGCCACGCTCTCCTTCAACCAGCTCCACGCCGAGTGCCAGACGCGCATTCAGCAGAAGCGGTGGTGTCCGCACTGCGAACGTGAGGTGTCGAACCAGGAGCTCGCCAAGGGCTATGAGTTCGAGAAGGGGCGATACGTGATCGTGTCCGACGAGGACATGCAGAAGGTGCGGGTCGAGTCGACGCGGGTCATCAATCTCGTGCAGTTTGCCGATGCGGCCGACATCGATCCCATCTATGTGGACCGGGCGTACTACCTGGCTCCCGATGGTCAGATGGCGGGCGAAGCGTTCGCCGTGATGCGCGAGGGGATGGCGGGGAAGGCTGGCATCGGGAAGGTCGCGTTGTACGGTCGCGAGTATCTCGTCGCCATCAAGCCCCAGAAAAAGGGGCTCGTCATGTACACGCTCCACCATGACGCCGAGATTCGCAGCATCGATCAGATCGAGGAGCTCGAATCCGTCCCGACAAAGGTCAAGCCCGAGGAAATGAAGCTCGCCAAGCAGGTGATTGCCACCTTCGACGCGCAGCTGAACCTGAAGGACTACAAGGACGAATACACGCAAGGCTTGCGCAGCATCATCGACGCGAAGGTTGCCGGCGAGGAAATCGTGGCGCCCGAAATACAGGAGCCGCCGAAGGTCGTGGACCTGATGGAGGCGCTGCGGCGGAGTCTCGATTCAGTGAGCGGCGAGAAGAAGAAGCCCGCGAAAGCGAAGCTCGCTATCGCCCGCAGGTCGAAGGGTAAAAGTCACAGGACGAATCAGCAGGCCAAGAAGGCCGCGGTCGGTTGATACCCTAAACCCCGAGCCACGCCCACAGCCCTGCGCCTGCTGCCGTCGGGTCGCCCAGCCAGTCTGGCGGCGTGAGCCACACAAACGTCAGGATCGCAATCACCCAGAGGTCGTACGGCACCGTCGTCCGTTCATCCCTCCAGAAGAAGGCACGCCAGAACGCGCCTGTCAGAGGATTTGATCCCGCCGGGATCGCGCGGTTGTTCAGCGCGAGGTATGTGAAGTGAATCCGGTTGACCACCGTCACGATTGACAGCACCAGAATGACCCAGAGAACGGCCGCCATTCGATCGGTGAACGCGCCAATCATGAACAGGACGATTCGCTCGGGCCGCTCCATGAAGCCGACCTTGCACTTGTCGATGAGCGACTCGGCGCGGGCGCGCGTGTAGCTCGTCATGATCGAGAACATCATTGCCAGGGCAGCCACCATCACATAGTCGGTACGCCTCATGTCTGCGTACAGGTAGATCAACCCCAGGAACAGCGCGATGTCGGAAAAGCGGTCGAGTGTCGAGTCCCAGAACGCCCCGAACCGCGAGACGGTGTTCGTCTGATGCGCAACTTTCCCGTCGATGAAATCGAAGATGTTCGCCGCAATCATGAAGAAGCCGGCCACCAGGAAGCGGTCGATCGCGAGCGCCCATGCCGCGGCGATGTTCAGCACCACGCCGATGAAGGTCAGTGTGTTGGGGTGAATCCCCAGGGCGACGCTGGCGGCGATAATGGCGCGCAGGGGGAACATGCACGCGGTTCCCACGAACCCGGTAAATGTCATGGCTTGTTATAATTAGGGATTTCGACCGCCGGGATCAGACGCGACAATATAGCACTGTGCCATTGACGGATTGACGAATTTACGAATTGACGGATTTGGGTTCTATCACAAGCGAGCCACAAACTCGCAAATCCGTCAATCCGTCAATCCGTCAATCCGTAAATTTCAATGTCCATAGATCTCCTCAAGGAGCAGATCGCGCGGCTGCCCGAGCAGCCGGGCGTCTATCTGTGGCACAACGCCGCCGGCGAGACCATCTACGTCGGCAAGGCGCGTGCGCTGAGGGATCGTGTGCGCAGCTACCTGGGGGCGGCCGGTCTCAGTCCACGACACGATGCGCTTCTCGACGAGATTACGTCGATCGAGGTGATCGTCACAGACTCCGTGATGGAGGCGCTCGCCCTCGAGAACAACCTCATCAAGCAGCGCCGGCCGAAATACAACATTCTGCTGCGCGACGACAAGAACTATCCCTACCTGCAGCTGACGACGAGCGAAGCGTTCCCGCGGATCCTCGTGGCGCGACACGTGGAGAAGGGGGGCGATTATTACGCCGGACCGTTTCTGCCCGCCAAGCTCGCGCGCAGGACGATGACGCTGGCGCATCGGCTGTTTGGCATCCGGTCGTGCAACGAGGTCATCACGGGGCAGCGCGGGCGGCCGTGCCTCGAATACGACATCAAGCGGTGCATCGCGCCGTGCGTCGCCGAGATCTGCGGGCAAGACCGGTACGGGGCGGCTGTGGCCAGCACGAGGCTCCTGCTCGAGGGGCGCAACGACGAGCTGATCGACACGCTTCGCGACCGGATGACCGAGGCAGCCGACGCGCAGCGCTACGAAGAGGCGGCGCAGCTGCGAGACGCGCTGCGCACCGTTCAAGTGCTGCGCGATCGGCAGCAGAAGGTGGCGACGCCGGGACTTGGCGATCGCGACGTGTTCGGCCTGAAGGTCGGGCCAAGCGGCAGCGCGGTTCAGGTATTTGCGATGCGTGGCGGTCGGGTCGTCGAGCGCGTGGAGCTGGCAACCGAGCCTGGCGGCATCGCGCCCCGCGACGCCGACGTTCTGCAGGCAGCGCTGCAGCAGTTCTATGAAGGGCGTGTTCCGCCAGCCGAAGTTCATCTCCCGCTGGAGATTGACGACGCCGAAGCGATCGAGGCGTGGCTGTCCGACCGCGCAGGCCGCCGCGTCCGCATCGCGGTGCCGCAGCGCGGAGACAAGCGCGCGCTCGTGGAGCTGGCGACGAGAAACGCCGAGCTGTCCTACAGAACCAGGTTCAACGAGATCACCGCGGCGCATTTCGACGCGCTCGAAACGCTGCGCGTGACGCTCGGGCTTCCAGCCATTCCGAGACGGATCGAGTGCTTCGACATATCCACGATCCAGGGGAGCGAGACGGTGGCGTCGATGGTCGTCTGCGAGGACGGCCGGATGAGGAAGAGCGAGTATCGGAAGTTTCGGATCAGGGGGATCAGGGGGATCGGGATCCCGGATCCCGGATCCCGGATCGTTCCCGACGACTTCGCGGCGATGCGCGAGGTGATTCAGCGGCGCTACCGTAAGGTGATGGAAGAGGGGGGACCGTTTCCCGACCTGATTCTCATCGACGGCGGCAAAGGACAGCTGACAGCGGCCTACGACGGGCTCGAGTCGATTGGGCTGGGCAACCTGATAGCCGTCGGCATCGCAAAGCGGGAAGAACTGCTCGTCACGCGCGACCGGACGGACCCGATCGCGCTGCCGCAGGACGATCCGGCGCTGCTGCTCTTGCAGCGGATCAGAGACGAAGCGCACCGTTTTGCGGTGACGTTCCACCGCAAGGCACGATCCATGCGCGACCTACAGTCGGAACTGGATGGCGTGGTCGGCATCGGACCGCGCCGACGCCGCGCGCTGCTGACTGCATTTGGGAGCGTGGCGGCGGTTCGTCGCGCGACGCGTGAGGAGCTCGATGCGGTCGTTGGTCCGAAAGCAGCGACCGCGGTGATCGATTACTTCGCTAAACAGTAGGCAGTAGGCAGTAGGCAGTAGGCAGTAGGCAGTAGGCGGTAGGCAGCGGGCAGTGCGCATTTCGAGACTGATTCTGAGACTAGTTCTCTAATTACCGGTCCTGCCGATCTAGATGGTACGGTGCGTGGCGCGATGCGTTCCTCACGCACGCTTCGTCTCGCATGCCTGCTCTGGATCGGCGCAGCGTGGTATGGCGCGCGTCTCTCAGCCGCGCCACCGCAGTCGACGATGCCGCTTCTGCAATTGAAACTCGACACCGGCCGCGAAATCTTCGACGCGGCGTGCATTGGCTGCCATGGGCCGGGTGCCACCGGACAGCCAGAAGACACGCTCGGGTTCGAGCCGCCAGCCACGTTCCCCGATTTCTCCGACTGTAACGGCAGTACGCGCGAGAGAACGTGGGACTGGAGGGCGATCATTCATGAGGGAGGCCCGCGACGCGGCTTCTCGGAGATCATGCCTTCGTTCGGCGAGGCGCTGACGCTCGAGCAGATCGACAAGGTCATGGCGTATCTGCGCGAGCAGTGTCCGGACTCCGCGTGGCCGCTCGGCGAGCTGAACCTTCCGCGCCCCCTCTACACCGAGAAGGCGTTCCCGGAAGACGAATGGGTGATTGCGACGACCGCCAACGCGAACGGCGACGGGGCGGTCTCGAACAGGATCATCTATGAGAAACGGTTCGGTGCGCGAAACCAGATCGAGATCGTGGCGCCATTCAGCTTCGAACGTCAGGGCGACGACTGGGTCGGCGGCGTCGGCGACCTGGTCGCGGGCTACAAACGCGTGCTCTTCAGCAGCCTCGCATCCGGAACGATCCTGAGCGTCGTGGGTGAGGCGGCACTTCCAACCGGACATGAAGCGCGGGGGCTTGGCCTGGGTGTGCCGAAGTTCGAAACCTTTGCCGCTGTCGGACAGCTCCTGCCGCGTTTCAGCTTCGTTCAGGCGCAAGCGGGCGCCGAACTGCCGACCGACACGGAGAGGGCGCCTCGCGCGGTGTTCGGACGGGTCGCCTTTGGCAAGAGCCTCGCGGAGGATCGAAGCTTCGGCCGGCTCTGGACGCCTATGGTCGAGATTCTCGCCGATCGGGAACTGGAATCAGGCGCGCGCACGAACTGGGACATCGTGCCGCAACTGCAGGTCGCGCTGAACAGGCGTCAGCACGTACGCGTCAATCTCGGCATTCGACGACCTTTGAACAACACCGAAGGTCGATCAACACAGGTGGCGCTCTACGCCCTGTGGGATTTCTTCGACGGAGGCTTGCGCGATGGCTGGTAGAGGCGCGCTGCTCGGCGCGGCGCTGATTCTGCTCGCGATACCGGTAACGGAGCGGGCCCAAGGTGCGCACGGGCCGCTCGACAGAGAACTGTTTCAGACGTCTGATCGCTGCATGGCGTGCCACAACACCCTCTCGACGTCGGCGGGCGAGGACATTTCCATTGGATTTGCGTGGCGGCCGACAATGATGGCGAACTCGGCGCGCGATCCGTACTGGCAGGCTGCCGTCCGCCGCGAGGCGATGGACCATCCCGAATCGCAGGCAGCCATCGAGGAAGAATGCTCGAAGTGCCATATGCCGATGGCGAATACACAGTCCAGGTTCGAGAAACGCGAGCCGGAGGTGTTCGCCCATCTCGACTTCGATTCCGACGACCGGGTGGACAAGATGGCGCAGGACGGCGTGTCCTGTTCGCTGTGTCATCAAATCAGGCCCGACAATCTCGGTACGCGTGAGAGCTTCGTTGGCGGCTTCGTCATCGATACGACGCGTCCTCTCGGAGAGCGCGAGGAGTTCGGCCCGTTCGAGATCGACAACGGCGAGAACCGCATCATGCGGACGTCGTCTGGTGGTTATCGACCCACCGAGGGGAAGCATATCCGGCAGTCGGAGCTGTGCGCCACGTGCCATACGCTGATTACGACTGCGCTCGGGCCGAACGGGCAGAAGATTGGTGAGTTGCCCGAGCAGATGCCGTACCAGGAGTGGTTCAACAGCGACTTTCGCGACACGCAGAGCTGTCAGAGCTGTCACATGCCGGTGGTCGAGGAACCGGTACGGATGACGAGCGCCCTCGGCAAGTTCCGGGAAGGCGTGTCTCGGCACGTGTTCGTGGGGGGAAATTTCTTCGTTCAGCGCATGCTGAACCGGTACCGCGGCGATCTCGGCGTGCTGGCTCTGCCGGCGGAGCTCGAGAGCGCCGCGGCACGCACCATCGAACACTTGAGGTCCAGGACCGCGAGGGTCGCGATCGATCGTCTGCAGATGACCGGCGATCGTCTGAACGCCGATATCTCCGTCGAGAATCTTGGCGGCCACAAATTCCCGACAGCCTATCCGTCGAGGCGTGCGTGGCTTCACGTGAAGGTCCTCGATCGGAACAACCGGACGGTGTTCGAGTCGGGCGCCCTGAACCCGGACGGCTCGATTACTGGCAACGACAATGATGCGGACGCAACGCGGTTCGAGCCTCACTACGCCGAAGTGTCACAGCCCGATGAGGTGCAGATCTACGAAGACATCATGGTCGGTCAGGACGGCGTGCCGACCACCGGGCTCCTGACTGCCGTGCGCTTTATCAAGGACAACCGCCTTCTGCCCGACGGGTTCGAGAAGCGAAAGGTCGAACAGGACATCGCGCCGCAAGGTGGTGCGACGGCGGACGATGACTTCGTGGGCGGCGGCGACAAGGTCCGCTATTCGATTCCAGCAACCAGCGCACAGGGTCCACTACGGGTTGAGGTCGAGCTGTGGTTCCAGCCCATTTCGTATCGCTGGGCCGCAAATCTCAGGTCGTACAAAGCTGCCGAGCCGCAGCGTTTCACCCGATACTACGATGCCCTGTCATCGGGGTCGGCGGTCATGATCGGTCGCGCGTCGGCGACCGCCGAATAGGATGAGCCTCGAGCTACCAGCGGTGCACCACCGGTGGGGGATAGCTGTGCGAGTTCCACGACGGCGTCCGATACTCCACGCCCCAAATCAACAGTCCTGTCAAGACCAGGATGACCACGCCCAGGAGGATGAATGCGGCGGCAACGCCGCCCATCAGTGGATCGTGAAAGGGGTCGTCCGCGGCGCCCGCGGCCCCCAGTGTTGCTGTGTGGACTAGCGAAGTTGCCATGAGGCCTCCTTGGACGATTTGTGATTCGTGCCCCAACTCTGAAGGGTTCGAATGTAGCCGGCGCGCTCGACCGAGGCCGGGTCGAGAGTTCGCTCGAGGCTGGCCAGTCCGCGGAAATCCTCGAGGCTGAGGAACTCATGGCGCTCCATCCACTCCTCCAGGCCGCGGCGCATCGTCTGCACGTGGGCCGACCCGTGGCGAAGAAGCGCCGAGACCATCTGCACGGCATCTGCGCCGGCGAGAATCGCCTTGATGCCGTCCTCCGGCGTGTCGATGCCGCCAGTGACTGCAAGCGATGGACGGATGCGGCCGTACAGGATGGCCAGCCAGTGGAGGCGCAGCAGCAGTTCGCTGCTCGTGGAAAGCTCCACGTGCGCAGCCGTCTTCATGGTGGTGATGTCGATATCGGCCTGGTAGAAGCGATTGAAGAGGACGAGGCCGTCAGCGCCAGCGGATTCGAACTGGCGCGCCATGTTGCCAAACGCCGTGAAGAACGGTGAGACCTTCACGGCAATCGGGATGCGGAGAATTCGCTTCACCTCGCGAACGATGCCGGCGAACTGCCGCTCGACCGCCGGGGCGGGTGCTTCGAGGTCCGTGATCACTTCGTACAGGTTTAGCTCCAGCGCGTCCGCTCCCGCCTGTTCGATGATCCGCGCGAACTTGAGCCACGACTCGGGGGCAGTCCCGTTCAGCGAGCCGATCACGGGAATGCCGACCGCCTGCTTCACGCGATGCACGTGTTCCGCGTACGCGTCGGGCCCGAACGGGTACTCTTCGCCCTCCGGGAACCGGGCCATCGTTGCGGCGAATGCGGCGTCGGCTGGATCCATCTGCCGGATTCGACCGCCTTCACGCGATGCAGTCAGCTGCTCCTCGAAGAGGGAGTGCAGCACTACGGCGGCGCATCCTGCGTCTTCGAGGCGCCTCACCGTGTCGAGTTGGTGCCCGAATGGCGAGGCACCGGCCATGAAGGGATGCGAAAGGCGAAATCCAAGATACGATGTCGCTGTTTCCATGGCCGGCACCTCTCCGCGACCGATTACTCGTAACCCATATCCACCGTGCGAATGCGCTCGTTTGCTTGCTGTATGGCGTCACGCTGCGTTTCCACAAGGTCTGTGACGGTCGGTGGCAGCATGCCGTTGAGCGCCTCGTCATAGGCATCGAGCGCTGCGTGCTCGCCGCGCTCTGCTTCCGTCACAATCGTGTGATCGTGCTGGCCGGGCACCAGGTCTCGCAGCAGCATCCATCCCCGGTGGAGCGTGCCGGCGTTCGTTCCGCCGTCTGTCAGCCCTCCCAGGCGGTGGAGATGCGGCACAAGGTCCTCGGCGAATTGCTTGCGCTGCGCAGACAGATCAGCAAACAGGCTCTTCAACACGGGAGCGCCGACATGCTCAGCCGCCGTGCGGAATCCACGCTCGCCGTCCTTGCAGATTTCGATGAGGTGATGAAGCGCATCTCGTTCAGTTCGTTCAGCCATCGCATCCTCCAGCATTGCGGGACCTGTTCCGGTCCCGTATATCTCAGTGCAGATTGCGGGCCAACGAACAGGGCGCGTCGATGTACAAGAGTGGATGCGTGCGGACGGTGCAATCGGGAATAGTGCCCAGCGGCGCGGAAAACTTCGCGGCGGACGTGAGCGCTCAGTTCGCCGCCATGTACCGCTCGTGGCATGCCTCGCAGGTGGCGTAGACGCGATCGCTAGCTTGTTCGAGCGCGTCGCGATCTTTGGCGTCCGCCGCTTTCATCACCGTTTCCGCCTCCTGGACCAACGCGCGAGCCATCTCCATCCACTTCGCCTTGTCCTTGGCCAGGGCGTCGGTCATGAGCAGCTTGCCGGATTCGGCAAGCGTAACCGCTTGTTTTCGTATGGCGCCCCACCCCTCAGCGGCGGTTGGCGGTTCCGCCGAACCGGCGAAGATGGCGTCCGATGCCGGGATCGTCATGGTCGTCATGACCTCCTTGACGGTCCTCGGCGTCTGTCCTGCGTCTTGCCGCGCGGACGCAACGGAAGCGAGCGTCGCCATGGCTACGATGGCAATCGTGATGATTGTTGTGCGCATAAAGGGTTGCCGTGTGCAGCTTGCGCGCCAACTTCGATCGGCAGCGACTGAAGCCGAGAGCCTCCACCGTGCGAACTTTCCCGCTTTTCGCGAAAAAATCGGTCTCCGCCGCTTCGCATGCTGCACATGCGGCGCGAAACGCTCAAGCAACCGCGAAAACGCACGTGGCACTGCAGTTGCGACACGTGCCTCCATGACTGCCAATCCACGCACTCGCCGCGCTCGAGTCTCGACCGAAACCGCTCCGATGCTTTGCTGGGTCTTCCGTCACGGCACCGCCACGATGACCTGCGAGGTTGACGCGACCGCCGACCGTCACTTCGATGTCTGCGTTGTGCCCCATTGGAATGTGGCGGCGTCTTCGATCGAACAATTCGATGACCCGATCTCCGCGTTCGAGCGGCACGCAGACATCGCCCGTCGGCTCCGCCAGACTGGTTGGACGGTCGCAGATCACGGACCCACGGGGCGCACTGGCGCGCGTCGCACGCCGACACTGCTGGCAGCGTAGAGGGTGGATTCATTCATTGCGCTCGACCGTGGACTCGACGAACTCGAACACGAGCTGAGCGCGATCAGATCGGACATGGTGGCGGCGGAGCGCCATCTTCTCGGCCGGTGGAGCAGCGTGCCGGATGCGAGGCGAGACAGTGCGCGCAATCTGCTGCACTACCTGGCGATGCGCCGCCGAGATTTGCGCGCGCTCCAGTTGCAGCTCGCCGCGCGGGGATTGTCGTCGCTCGGGAGAGCCGAGTCGCAGGCGCTGGCGGGCGTTGGTGCAGTGCTGGCGATTGTGCGCAACCTCCGGGGCGACACGCTCGGGCCGGGCGACGAGCTTTCGATTCCGAGTGTGTTGGGCGGCCGGGAGCTCCTCGAGGCGAATACGTGCGCGCTCTTGGGAACGCCACCGCCAGGGCGGGACGTCCGAATCATGGTGACGATGCCGAGTGAGGCGGCCGACGACCCCGATCTCATCCACGATCTCCTCGCATCCGGCATGGACTGTATGCGCGTCAACGCCGCACACGACGACGCGAATGCGTGGGATCGGATGTTGCGGCACCTCGAGCATGCACGCGCGTCGACAGGCCGCCCATGTCGCACCGTAATTGACGTAGCGGGGCCAAAGCTCCGAACGGGACCGATTCAACCCGCCTCGCCCGTTCTCCGCTGGCGCCCGAGTCGCGATGCGTATGGACGAGTTACCTCCCCCGCGCGCGTTTGGCTGACGCCCATTGATCAACCACAGTCGCCGGCGGAACCGGCAAACGCCGTGTTGCCGGTTTCGCGCGGCTGGCTCGACGAAAGGTCGCCTGGTGACGTCGTCAAACTGTTCGACGCTCGCGGCTCGATGCGTGAGCTGTCGATCGTCGCGCGTGCAGAGGGTGGTGTCTGGGGAGAATCGCAGCAGACTGCGTACATCGTGCCCGGTACAACGCTCCACGTGACGCGCGGGCAATCGCGCGGCGCGACGGACGTCGGCGATCTGCCGCCGGTACCGCAGACGATCGGCCTGGTACCCAGCGATACCTTGATTCTCACGCGCAGTCTCGAACCGGGCACGCCGGCCATCCGGGGCAAGCACGGTGATGTGATCGAGCCCGCCTCGATCGGCCTGACACTGCCACAAGTATTTGACGACGTCAGGCCCGGCGAGCCGATCTGGCTCGATGACGGCAGCATCGCCGGCGTCATCAGATCCGTCAGTCCCACTCGGATCGAGGTGGGAATCACGCGCACGAAGCCAGGCGGTGCAAAGCTCGGCGCCGACAAGGGCGTGAATCTTCCCGAAAGCACGCTCCGCCTGCCGGCGCTAACGCCAAAGGACCGCGAGGACCTGCGCTTCATCGATGGACGCGCCGATCTGGTCGGTTATTCGTTCGTCCGTACTGAAGAGGACGTCCGCGAGCTCCAGTCACATCTCGAGACCGTCCGTGGGCGGCAGATGGGGATCGTGCTGAAGATTGAAACGCGCAAGGCATTCGAGCAGCTTCCCGCGCTGCTCCTCGCCGCGATGAGCAGCCCCTCGGCGGGTGTGATGATCGCCCGCGGCGATCTTGCGGTCGAATGCGGGTACGAGCGGCTGGCGGAGGTCCAGGAGGAAATTCTCTGGATGGCCGAAGCTTCACACACGCCGGTCATCTGGGCGACTCAGGTCCTGGAAAACCTCGCCAAGATCGGCATCCCGTCGCGTGCGGAGATCACCGACGCCGCCATGTCCGAGCGCGCCGAATGCGTGATGCTGAACAAGGGGCCTTATGTCGTGGAAGCCGTACGGGTGCTGAACGACATCCTCACGCGTATGCAGGCGCACCAGCGGAAGAAGAGCGCGATGTTGAGGGATCTCCGCGTGGCCGAGCGTTTTCTCGATTCATAGGGGCGGACCCTACGGTCCGCCCCAGCCGTCCCGCCTTACTCTTCCCGGTCGATTCGAAGCTTGTTCGTGACCGACATCACGGAGAAGGTGTTGCGGGCGATGGCTTCCGCCTTCCGTCGCTCGACCTCGGAATTGACGACACCAGTCAGCGTGACGTTGCCGCGCTCTACGATGACGTGGATGGGCGGGTTGACCTGAATTGCGTAGCGGACGAAGAGGTCGTCGCCGTAGATCTGCCGCGCCACGGCATACCGCAACTGGTCGTCGAACAGGGAAACGGGCAGCGTCCGCACGTCGTTGCGCACGTCCTGCACTCCGGGCACATGTGCGGCCAAGTCGGCAAAGGCTTCCGCCTTGTACGGCATTGTCACGCGTCCGGTGAGTGTAACGATGCCGTCGTGAACCTCGACGTTCGCGTCGTCGAATATCGTGAAGAAGACGTACCGTTGAAGCTTGGTGGCGACTTGCGCGGCAATGCGGTCGTCGCTTTCGCCGAGCGGCACCGACAATTCACTGACGACAGATATTACGTCGTCGACCTTGCCGGTCTCTTCGACGGCGCGCTGCTTGATCCACAGCGTTGGTACCGTGCCGCGAAGCGTCACGATTCCGCTCACGACCGACACACCGACGCTGGTGATGTGCTCGTCAGCCAGACGGGCTGTGACAAGTCGTCCGATGGCTTCATCCGATGCCGCCCGCTGTGCGACCGCGCTAGTGGAGGCGGCAAGGAGCAATACGAATGTGACTCCGGCAGACACTCTGCGCATGATGAACCTCACGTTTCCGCGCCCGCGCGGTGCACGTGATGCACGTGCTGATCGTGGTACTCGCGGGCATTGTCATGGTGATGAGGAGCGTGGCGGCTGAATCTGCCCACGTGCAGCAGCCGCGCGGCCCCAAACGCGATTGGCACGCCGATGCCGGTTGCGACGGCGCCCATTTTCAGTTGCGCGAGAACCGGCCCGATGGGAAATACGGCTGTAGCGAAGAACAGCCCGAAGGTGAACCCGCCGGATGTGGCGAATGCGAGCACGGCCAGGTCGCGCCAGTGCAACCGGGCGGGCAGGTGTAGCCCCAGCGCAAGCGCCAGACCGATGGCCGCCAGTATTCCGAGCGGTTTCCCGATGAGGGCGGCGGCGAGGAGCGCCCATGTTCCCGTGTCGTAGCCGCTCAGCGTCACGCCGGCGTTTACGAACCCGAACAAGAACAGCACGCCCTGGATCGGATATTTCCAGACGTGCTCGAAATGCCGTCGCGAGTCATGCCGCCCGTGTGGCGCGTCTGTGAACAACTCGAGGTTTCGCGGGGCGTGAGGCAGGAACGGCACTATCGGCACGAGTGCAAACGCGGGATGAAGCCCGTCGAGATACAGCGCCCACCACGACAGCGGTCCACACGCGAGCAGATAGGGCCAGAACGTGCGCACGTTCCAGCGTCGCAGCACGAACGCCAGGCCGAGGGCCGCGGCCATGAAAGCGGCGCCACCGGGTCTGATCTCGACAAAGGCGTGCCGAGACGCGATGGCGAGCATCCCAAGTGCATCGGCTGTGATCGCCAGGAGTAACAAGAACGGAATGGCGGCGTGCCGCCGGAAGATCGCCTTGACGATGAAGTACGCGAAGGCGAGATCGACGGCGCCGGCGACGGGCCATCCTGGCGAGAGCACGAGCTCGTACCTCCACCCGATGTAGGCGAGGTACACGAGCGCTGAGCCGACGAGCCCACCGGTCGCCGCAACGACAGGCATCGCCCAGCGCCGCCACGTGTGCAGGGCGCCGCCGGGCATCACCTCTTCGACGACCTCCTGCGTGATGAGGGCGAAAAAGAGCGCCATCCCAATCTCATTCACGACGAACGCGAGGTCGTGAGCCACCGTGAAATAGCTCTCCGGCCGGGTGTTGGCCCAGACGATCGCCATGAGGCCGCCGATGGGCAGCAGCAGAAAGTGATCGATCGTGAAACGAAAGAGCGCTCCGGACTGCCAGCGTCGAGGTTCAGCCACCATGGTCCTCTCCTGTCGTGCGCTACGTCGTCGGGCGCCTGCTGATCACTCCTGAATCAACGGTGATTCCGGTCCGGGAAATTGCCCGGAACATCATTTGATTTCCGGCGATTTCGACCAACATGAACGTTCGGTCCTGGTCAAAGCCGGCGGCGGTCATGGCCGAGGGCTCGAGGTCTCCCTTGCGCAACCGCCCGCCCGACCCCTCGACAAAGTACGTGATCCCTTTTTGCGGCTTGAGGCGCTCGTAGATGTGATCGTGGCTCGTGAATACGACGCTCACGCCAAATCGCACGAGCAACGGCTCCAGCACGACGCGCAACTCGACGTCCGATCCGTGGCGGCCACCGTTGGAGTACAGAGGATGATGGAAATAGGCGATCTTCCACAGTTCTTGACTGTCCCTCAGGACGTCCTCGGTCCACGCAAGCTGTTTCGGGTCCAGCAGGTTCGTATCGAGCACCACAAATCGAACGTTCTGCCGCACGAACGTGTAGAACCGCTCGCCCCCCATGTTGAAGCCAGGATAGAAGCGGTTCTCCTGCTTGTCGTGGTTGCCCAGCGCACCGTAGAAACGCACGCCACTCTCGAGCAGTGGTTGGTAGGGCTTCTGGAACTTCGTGATGAAATCCTGCGGCTCCTGCCGGCCGTACATGTTGTCGCCGAGCGCGATGACGAGCTCGAACGGGAACGTCGCCCTGGCCGCCGCCATCTGCTGACCGATTTCGTACTGCGGGCGGTCGCCATCACCAGCGTCGCCGACCACGGCGAACTTGAGCGACTCCGGCCGAGGCGCGGCGGTCAGGAATTGCGCCGGGGGTGCTGGCGCGCCAACTGCGGCGCCGGGCGCCGCGGGCTGTGCCGATGGCTGCCACACCGCGGTTGCCGTGAGCAAGACAACCGGGAGCGCAAGGGCGAGATGTCGTCGCACGTCGGCCTCCTCAGGGTCGGACCGTCTCGTACTTCTTGATCTCCCACTCCACCAGCATGCCGTCGTGCCCATCGAGCTGCTGAATCAGCTTCGTCAGAGGCCGAATCTTCTGGTGGAAGGGCACTGTGACTTCGTAGACCAGCTCGTTGGGCGACGATCTGTGCAGCTCGTACGTGACTCCCTTCTGCCCGAGCGCGTGCTCGAGGTCAGGCTTCAGCCGCCCGGGATTCTTGGTGGAAATCTTCAAGTCGAAGCGGGAGCGTGCCGCCGGTTCCAGCGATTCCAGCAGCCAGAGCACGCCAATCACGAACACGCACGAGACAAAGGCAAAGAGGAACATGCCGCTTCCGGCCGTGAGTCCCAGCGCTAGTGCGATGAGCATGACGCCGGCGTCCTTGACATCCCTGATGCGCGCGCGATAGCGGACCAGCCCGGCAGCACCAACGATGGCAAAGGCTTTCGCGAGGCTTTCCCCGACGACGACGATGATGATGGCGCCGACGATGGCGAGGAGGATTTGTGCCTGAATGACGTGCGCCGAGCGGGGCACGATCTCGCTGCGTACGGGGCGCACGACTCCGAGCGCCGCGCCCAGCAGCGCCGCCACGGTCAGCACGAGCAATCCGTGCCCGACTGCTGGCACGAGAGGGGCAACGTTCGATAAGAGGCCGTTCATGACGCAGGTCCTCCCCCGGTTCCGACGAGGGCGAGGCCGTCGCGGATCTTGGATTGCAGCCGCCGGATGAAGCGGTCGCCCACTGCCGGCTCGTAGCCCCCTGCGAGGAAGGCTTCGCGCCATTGACTGTCGGTCAGGCCGGCCAGCAGGTCGCACGCCCAGCGCACATCCTCCGGCGTGATGCGTCCGCGCACGAGCTCCTGATGCCAGCCGTGATACTCGAACTTCACAAAGCCGTTCTCCACTCCTTCGATGAATCCGTGCTGCTCGAACCGCTCGATATCCCCCCGTGCGGGTGTCACACGGCCGGTTCCACCGAGAGCGGTGCCCAGATCGCGGACGACGTACCAGCGTTGGACGAGATCCCCCTGCTCGCGGAACTCGTACAGAGTGTTGTTAGAGTTCTTGAGGTCAGAGCTGTTGAACATCATCAGGATGACGAGCAGTCCCTGGTAGGGGCGCGTGCCCACGAACGGGTTTTGCTGCCATGACCAGTCGCCGACATCCTTCAGGGACGGATCGCTCAGGCGAAAACGGCCGCCGGCCGTCCGGCGCGTGCCGCTGGGGTCGGCGACCGTGAAGGCCCGAAGGTAGTACACGGGTGGTTGGTGGTATCCGACGGCGGACAGCACGCGTGACAGCACCACCTCGATCGGCCCCTCACTGAGCCGGCCGTCAAGCGGCGGCTGCTTCACTTTCCAGATGCGTCCGGCGGGATCGCGAACCGTCATGCCCGGATTGACGCCACCCCGTTTTTCCTCGATGAACGTGTAGGTGGCCTCTGGATCCGGTGCGCGCTCAGGTCCCCATGGACCGTAGAAGAGGTCCTGCGATCCAAGGTCGGCTGGTTGCTCCCAGAGTTCCGCGATGCGCGCTTCACCCGCCGGCGCCGTCGGTAACATCGCCGGCGGCACACAGGTAGGCATGTACATCGCGAAGACAACCGGCACCGCGAGCATGAGTACGCGGCCCATATGAGTCTCCCCTCATGGCACGAACGGCACGGCCGCCGTGCGCTGCTTCAGACGCCCGAAGCGGAACGGGTCGTTCAGCCGCAGCTGAATACGCCACCCCTCGTGTCCCTTGGCGACGTCGAAACGCGCAAACGTAGAGGCACCCGAGTGCACCCGCATGCCCGCCCCGTACGCCGTGCGCGCCAAGTTGAGATCGGCAGCACGGGGTGCCACGTTTCCTGCGTCGACAAACAGCGCCGCGTCAACGTGAGGCATGAGCGCCCACCGCGACTCTGCGTTGACAACCACCATGTCACGGTCGTGAAATCGGTAGTCCCCATAGGAGCGAACGGTGTTGTGTCCTCCGAGGCTTGGCAACAGATAGAAGGGAACTTCGCGGCTTTCTGTCGTCGTCGAAAAGACGCCCCAGCCGTGAACGACGAGCACGGAGCGACCGGCGAGCAATGGCACGAAGTGGGCCCCTTCAATCTCATACCGTTCGAAGGCGAAGGCTCCCTGATCACGATCTCTGAATTCCGCCCAGGCGGCACGATATAGCCCTCCCTGCGACGGATGCCCAGGGTGGTCGCGCGTATCGGCGACGATCGACATGTCGGCGTGGAGAAACCCAGGCTGCCGGACCAGATGGGCGCCAGGCTCGCCAGGGAACTGCTGCATGGTGTCGGGCAAATCGCGGTCGAAGGGACCGGTGGACGACGACAGACCCGGGCGGCTGAGCCACCCTATTCGGCTGGTCAGCGATACGGCGCGACTCGGCCGCACGACGGCATACAGCACGGCATCCGACGCCTGCAGCCGGTAGTCGCTCTGCCCGGCCTCGGTGGAATCAGCACCCCCTCCGTAGTAGACGAGCTGTGTGAGGTCCTGCCAGAACACCTGTGAGCCAATCGCGACGTGATCGTCTGCGAGCGACGGGAACTCGAATCGGGCCTGCGCCGTCTTGTACGCACGCCACGAGATGGCCGTCGAGAGATCGATTACCGCCCTGCCGGTGAAAAGGTGATGTCGATAACCGGGGCCAAAGGAGATCCAGCCGGCACCGGTGATCATGCGCCCGACGTCCGGATAGAACCCGTCTTTCGCGGTGGCGGTGTCGTCGCCCTTGAACTCGGTGACGAAGTCCACCGCCTTGGTCACGATGGTCGGTTCCGGGAAGAGCGCCGCTGGCGGTTCCTGGGCCGCGACCGGCGCCGCAATCGCCGCCGTCACCGCCAGCGCCGCCGCAACACGTTCGAGACGCCGCCGCGTCGTCGTTTCGAGCAACTTGCGACGCCGTTCAACGCGATGCCAGTCGTTGTGGTGCTCGGTCGCGACGATCTGTCCATCGCGCTCAACGAGCAGTGTCCAACCGCTGCGCTCCGCCAGAGCGACGGAGACTCGCGTTGCCCCGCGATCGTCGTCCCACCGTGTTACGGACATGCGTGCGCCCTCCACTTTTCTTCACGTGGGGGCATCATGTGTGCCAGTGCGTCCGTCGCGGACAGTGCGCAGACTCGAAGGTTATGGCGCACGGGGGCGTAGGCGCCGCGCACTTTTCCTGAGAGCCCCGAAATAGTCCGCGTAGGTGCTGCCGGCTCGAGCCGAGTGACGTGATCCGCGGCGGCCGCGGGGAGGGGGTTGCGAGGAGGGTCGCCACCGCGCAGGACTCTTGCAGGTGACGGGATGAAGATGCGTGGGACTGGCCTCAGGACATCCGCCATCATCGTGGCGTTCGCCGCGGGTGTATCCGTGGTCGCGGCATCGAACCCGCCGGTACAGCCGTTCGCCTTCCTGACGCCAGCGCTGCATCTGAATGCCGCCGATCGCAGCAGCCTCGAGGCGGGGAAGGCTATCGCGAAGGTGCTGCCCAGCCGTGACCGGGAGCTCGCGGTCGTTGCAGCCGTCCGCACCAGCGCTCCACCCAAGCGCCTGATCTCATGGATGCAGCGGATTGCCGTAATGCAGCAGGGGCGCTACGTGCCCGTTGTCGCACGCTTCTCGAGCCCTCCGCAGATCGAAGATCTGGATGCTTTGAGGCTCGACGACGGCGACTTTGACGACATTCGAGACTGCCGGCCCGGCGACTGCGGGCTCAAATTGAGCGGAGACGAGATCGGGCGACTGCAACAACACATCGACGGGCGGAGCTCGTGGAAGCAGGACGTCGAGGAGGAGTTCCGGCGCGCGCTTCTACAACGGGCGGCCGAATACCTCGCCGAGGGCGACTTCGGGCTGGGCCCCTACGACGATGATTCGACCCCAGTGTCGGCCGACGTGGAGTTTGCCGCGCTGACGGATCACCTCGGTTTGATATCACCACAACTGCCTGGCGTTGCCGAATACCTCCAGCTTTTCCCGCGTATCGATCACCCAGGAGTCGTTGACTCGTTTCTCTACTGGTCCAGGGAGACACTCGGCTTCAAGCCCATTACTAGCATTACCCACATGACGCTCCTGCGCAGCGATGTGCCCGGAGTGCCGGCTGCCCTCGCCATCTCGAAGCAGGTGTACGCCAACCACTACAAGGACAGCGCGGTCGGGGTGACTGCCATCGTGGGCTCGGGAGTACCGCAATATCTGGTGTACGCGCATCGATCGCATGTGGACGTCCTCGACGGCGTGTTCGGCGGCCTGGTGCGGCGCATCATCGAGCGGCGAGTGAACAGCGAGGCGCCCACGATCCTCAACGCTCTCCGCGCGAAGCTCGAGGCAGGCGATCCTCCGTAGCACGACGAGTGGTGCGGACCGCTATACGGCTCTAAACGAGAATGTCGTACCTGTTGTGATGAGCCGTATAGCGGTCCTAGGCGCGCGGAGCGCGCCAAAAAAGAGACTGGCTAACCAGCCAAGGGCTCTCACTTCACGCTCGCGATTGGAGGGATATCAAGGGCCGAGTCCTTGGCTGGTTTCAGCCGGCGCGCCGAAACGTCGGCCCCGCCGACCGCTGGCGCAACCGTGAAAATGTTCGCAGTAAGCTATACGCGAGGCTCGCCGCGTGCAATCACTGGATCCGAAAGACCACGCCTCGCAGGTACTGCGGGCGCTCATCAATTCTGCTGTCGACGGCATCATCGTCATCGACGCACAGGGACGAATCGAGACGTTCAACCCTGCCGCCGAACGGCTGTTCGGCTATCGCGAGGAGGAGGTCGTCGGCCGCAACGTCACGATGCTGATGCCGTCACCGTACCGGGACGAGCATGACCGCTATCTGTCGCGATACCTCGAGACCGGTCACGCCAAGATCATCGGCATCGGGCGCGAGGTAATCGGACTGCGGCGTGATGGCACCGTCTTCCCGTTGCACCTGTCCGTCGGTGAAATGACGGTCGGGTCCGAGCGCAAGTTCACAGGCATCGTGCACGACCTCACCGAGCGCGTGCGGCTTCTGGAGCAGTTGCGCGCCAGCGAGGAACACTGGCGATCGGTTATCGAGTCGGCCGTCGACGGCATCGTGGTCATCGATGCGCACGGACGAATCGAAGCCTTCAATCGTGCGGCCGAGCGTCTGTTCGGCTACAAGGCGTCAGAAGTACTGGGTCGGAACGTCAACGTGCTGATGCCCTCGCCGTATCGTGAGGAGCACGATGCCTATCTGGCGCGCTACCTGGCGACAGGGGACGCCAAGATCATCGGCATCGGCCGCGAGGTCACGGGAGTGCGCCGCGACGGCACGACATTTCCGGTGCGTCTCTCGGTGGGTGAAATGTCGATCGGCGGCGAACACAAATTCACGGGCATCCTCCACGATCTGACCGCCAGCGTACAGATGGAGGAGCAGCTCCGCGAACAATCAGCGCTCGTGCGGCTCGGCGAGATGGCTGCGGTCATTGCCCACGAGGTCAAGAACCCGCTTGCGGGGATCCGCGGCGCCGTGCAGGTCATTGGAGGACGATTGCCGTCCGGCAGCCGTGACGCCGCAGTTGTTGACGAGATCGTCAGCCGCATCGACGCGCTCAACCGGCTCATTCAGGATCTGTTGCTGTTTGCGCGGCCCCCACAGCCGAATCCGTCGCTCGTCGATGTCTCACCGCTCATTACGACCACCGTCGACCTGCTGAGCGGCGACCCGGCGTTGAGCGGAATCGATATTCAGATGGAAGGATCATCCCCTCCTGTTCGTGCGGATCCCGAGCTGCTGAAAATCGTCTTTCAGAACCTGATCGTGAACAGCGCCCAGGCGATGCGCGGCAGTGGCCGGATCCGCATAAGGGTTCACACGGCTGACCAGAGTTGCCAGATCATATTTGTCGACGCGGGTCCGGGAATTCCTCCCAACATCCGCGAGAAAATCTTCAGCCCTTTCTTCACGACCAAAGCACGCGGGACCGGTCTCGGTCTTCCGACCGCGAAGCGGCTGCTGGAGGCGCACCAGGGGACCATCCATATCGAGTGTCCGCCTGCGGGCGGTACCACGGTCACCATCCGCTTGCCCCTTGCGCGAGTTGCGGCAACCGGCCCGAGTGGATGGACCGCTTCTTGAAACTGTGTGCGCGGTAGCGCTTCAGTGGGGCAGCAATTCAGCTGGTTCAGCCGCCACAAGAGCGGCGAAGGATGGCGGCAATTGGGCCAATTTCCCCATGAGTGTGGAATTTTTCAGGTATGACCGGATCGAGTCCTCATCTTTGCGTGCTCGTCATCGAGGACGAAACGTTGATCCGCTGGTCGATTGCTGAAACGCTCGCGCAGAAAGGGCATCACGTCGTCGAAGCCAGCAATGCCAATGCGGCCGTTCAGCTCCTCCGCGACACTCCCGGGCCGATTGACGTAATCCTGCTCGATTACCGCTTACCGGACTCAGACGATCTCGGTCTGTTGCGCAGCATCCGGCACATCCGGCCAGACAGCGCGGTGGTGATGATGACCGCGTTCGGTACGCCGGAGGTCACGAAAGACGCCATCGAGCTCGGGGCGTACCGTGTGTTGAACAAGCCGTTCGACATGCACGGTCTCGAATCGTTGGTGCAGGAAGCGCACGCCAGGTCCAGCAGTCTTTCTCGTCCGCATTAGGCACACGAAGTGCTTTCCATGGAACTGGAAGGCGTTCGTGCTCAACCAACATGCTGTCGCGCTCGTGTGCCTGTGTCTGGCGACGCTCGAGGTGCGCGGACAGGAACAACTGCCGAGCGCTGACGCCCGCGCGACGACCCGACCAGCCGAACCGGCCGCAGTCGCGGCGGTTCGTGATGCGCACGACGGACTCGTCGGTGCCATTACTGACCACGTCGTCAAGGACGGCGACACGCTGCGGAGCATCGCGGCACGATTCGGTATCGAGGTTGCCACGCTTGCTCGTGAGAATGGTTTGCGCGCGGACGCCAGGCTCGCATCGGGTCAAGCGATGCGCATCGATAACCGTCACATCGTGCCAGCGGCCCTCGACTCGGTCGAGCTCGTCATCAACATTCCTCAGCGGATGCTGTTCTACCGCGGCGGCGACGGTGCGATGGTCGGATATCCCGTGGCCGTCGGCCGTCCTGATTGGCCGACGCCCAGTGGAACATTCGTTGTGGCGGTCCTCGAGCGACATCCCACCTGGGACGTGCCGCCATCGATCCTCGAGGAGAGCCGGCGGAAGGGGCGGATTCAATCGCCGGTCGTCCCGCCTGGTCCCGACAACCCGCTCGGCGATTTCTGGATAGGTTTGAGTCTTGCCGGAATTGGCATCCACGCCACCAACGTGCCGTCCAGCATTTTCGGCACCGTGTCGCACGGCTGCATTCGGGTCCATCCCGACGATATCGCTCAGCTATTTGAGCGCGTCCAGGTTGGAGCGGCCGGACGAATCATCTACGAGCCCACTCTACTGACGGTTCACGACGATACGGTCTACCTCGAGGTTCATCGCGACGTCTATCGGCGCGTTGCCGCCGAGCCGCGCGCGTCGGCGCGGACGCTGGCATCGGCGGCCGGAGTGTCGGAGCGGATCGACTGGACGATTGCCGATACGGTTGCCTCTCGGCGCGAGGGGATCGCACGCGACGTCACCCGCGTCCCACGCACGCACTGAACTGCCGTCGTACAACCCGCGGGATTTTTCGCGAACCGCTGAAAGTTTCCTGACCGTCGGCTTGGTGAGCGCCACGGTCAGCCACGCAGCACCCACCTTCGCCGTGGCCGCGCGCTTGCACCGTCACTGAACGAGGGTCGTTTTCAATGGCTTTTATCGACTTTCTCCGATCGACGCCGGGGCGAGTGCTCCGTGTGGTCGTGGGCTTCGCGTTGATTGCATACGGCGGCACCCAGGGGTCACTCTTCGGTCTCATCCTGATGATGGTGGGCATGGTGCCGACGGTCACAGGCGTGGCGGCCATCTGCCTGCTCGAGGAGATCGTCAAGACGCGCGAGGCGCGCAGCGTGACACGCGGCCACCCGCGCGAAGGTCGCGCGTAGCGCTAAGACCAGGGCAGATCGCGGAAGGCTGACATGTTTGATCTCATCACTGGAAACGTCACCCACGCGCCCCGTCCTCGAACGGCGCCCGTGATTGTTTCGATTGCGGCACATGCTGCGCTCGTGGGCGCGGTCGTTGTCGGCACTGTGATGTTCGTACACGCGCCAATCCCCGAGCTGCCGATGATGATGGCGTTCGTCGCCCCGCCGCCGCCCCCTCCCCCACCGCCGCCGCCCGCGCTGCCGCCCGTAGAAAAGGCGCGGACACTGAAGCCGCTGCCGACCTCGGGCGATGTGGCGCCTGTCGAGCCGCCGATGCAGATCGAGCCCGAAGCGCCGGTGGCCGACATCGGCGAAGGTGAAGTTATTGGCGGGGTGCCCGGCGGAATCGCAGGAGGCGTCATCGGTGGCGTGATGGCCGAGATTCCGCCGCCACCACCACCTCCTCCTCCGGCTCCACGCGCGCCGATCCGCATGGGTGGTCAACTCAAGGAGCCGACGCTGATTCATCGCGTCGATCCGGAGTATCCGATGCTGGCTCTCGTCAGACAGATGGAAGGCGTGGTCATCCTCGAAGCCATTGTCGACGAGGAAGGACGCGTAGAAAGCTTGAAGGTGCTGCGGTCGCCAGGCGTGTTCGAAGAAGCCGCACTCGCGGCGGTCAGGCAGTGGCGATACTCTCCAGTGCTGCTGAACGGACGCCCCGAGAAGTTCATCTTGACAGTGGTCGTCTCGTTCCATCTGGAGAAGTAGACACGGCCGGCAAGAGGTATGGATGAAGCTCGGAGTCATTGCACTCGATTACGACGGGACGATCGCGGAGCACGACCGGTTGCATGCCGCCATTCGTGACGCGATTGCCGATGCACGCACGAGAGGCATCACGGTATTCGTCGTGACGGGACGCAGCCTTGACGCGCTGCGCCGCGTCGCTGGCGACCTTCATTTCGTTGACGTCGTCATTGCCGAGAACGGGGCGGTTGTCCACTTTCCCGAAAACGAGTACACGACCGTGCTTGCGCCTGCCGCGCCGACGTCGCTGACCGTCGAGCTGCAGCGTCGCGGCATTGCGGCGACGCCTGGGCAATGTCTGGTCGACTGCGCCACCTCCGACGCGCTGCAGATCCTCGACGCGATTCAGCAGATGGAGCTCCCCCTCGTGCTGGCCTTCAACCGCTCCCGCGTCATGGTGCTGCCCCAGGGCATCAGCAAGGCCACTGGGCTGCAGGTCGCGCTCGACATGCTTCGCCTGTCGCCGCGCAACGCGGTCGCCGTGGGAGATGCGGAAAACGATCACGCGCTGCTGCAGCTTGCAGAAGTCGGAGTAGCAGTGGAATGGGGCAGCGAAGCGCTCAAAGAGGCAGCCGACCTGATGGTCAAAGGAACAGGACCCGCGGCTGTGGCCGGGTACGTCCGGACGATTGCCGCGTCAGGTCGGATGCCCATTCCCCCAAAGGCGCGGCGACATCTGCGCCTGGGGCACACGGAGGACGGGCGCGAGTTCTCGCTGGCCGTGCGTGGTCGAAACGTGTTGATTGCGGGGGATGCCAAGTCGGGGAAATCGTGGATCGCCGGGTTGCTGTGTGAGCAGCTCATCCTGCACGGCTACTGCATGTGCGTTCTCGATGCCGAAGGGGACTATCGCTCGCTGGAGGCGCTGCCCGGCGTGACCGTTCTTGGCGGGGAAGATCCTCCGCCGACGCCGCGCGAGCTGTTGAGCGCGCTGCGTTACCCGGATCGAAGCCTCGTCATCGACCTGTCGCACGTTGCTCACGAGCAGAAGATCGACTACATCCGATCCGTGCTGCCGGCGCTGAATGTCATGCGCCGGCGGACAGGACTCCCGCACCGCATCCTCTTGGACGAGGCGCACTACTTTCTGCACGACGCGGCGGCGAAGCACCTGCTCGATCTCGAGACGAACGGCTACATCATCGTCACCTATTGCGCATCACGGTTGCCTCAGGAGCTGCTGGCGGCCACTGAGGTGATGCTCGTGACCTGTGAGTCGAATCCCGCTGAGATCGACGCGCTGTGCAAGCGGTGCGCAAGCTGTCAACAGCTGGAAGGCGCCGGGGCCCGCTGGTTGGCGCTGATGCGTCTTTCGCTGGGCCAGGCCGTGGCGCTGCCAATCACGGAGGAGGCCGGCGGCGGGCTGAGAATGTTCAACATCGGTCAGCGGCTGACGCCGCATGTGCGTCATCGGCAGAAGTACGTCGACGTCCCGGTGACGGAGAGTCGCGCCTTTCAGTTCGCTGAAAATGGCGTCCCGCCGCTACGTGCCCGCACGCTACGGCAGTTCGTCGACGCGCTCGAACACGGGACGGCAGCCGCTCTGGGCCCGTATCTACGCCGCGGTGACTTCTCGCGCTGGATTTCTGATGTGTTTGGCGACAACGCACTGGCCGAGGAGTTGCGTACCGAGGAGCAAAGGTTCCGAACGCGTGTGGATGACGACGTCCTGCCAGAGATCGTGGGCGCGATCCGCGCGAGGTACGACCTGACTGAGGACGAGATGGCATGAAGGGGGAGGCATATATGACGATGCGTTTTGCGCTGGCGGTGGCCGTTCTTGTTGTCGTGACACCCACGTGGGGAACGATGAGGCACGACATCGGCGTCGCCGCGACGGCACAACAGGAAGGGTCGGGCACGCAGCCTCAACGGGGCATGCAGGACATGATGAAAATGCACGAGCAGATGATGGCCGACATGAAAGCAAGCCAGACCAAGCTCGAGGTGCTGACGAAAGACATGAATGCCGCCTCGGGTAGTGCGAAGGTTGATGCCATGGCTGCCGTCGTCACGGAGCTCGTCCGTCAACAGAACGCGATGCACGACCGAATGGGCCAGATGCACGAACAGATGATGTCGGGCCGCGGCATGATGGGCGGCCGCATGATGGGACGCTAACCCCGCCCGCCGGAGGCGAGTATGAAACCGTTACCGCACCATTACAGCGTCCGCCTTGCCGGCGCACCCGCAGGTGACGCGCAGCTGTTCGCCGTGAATCGTCCTGTGCTGCGCGCCGCCCCGCCAGTCGAGTACGACGGGCCTGGTGATGAATGGAGCCCCGAGCATCTGCTGCTCGCTGCCGTCCAGAGCTGCTTCCTCTTCACGCTGCGTGCGGTCGCGCGTCTGTCAAAGGTGGAGTTTGCCAGCCTGGAGGTGGAGACCGAAGGAACTGTGGATCGGCAGGAAGGGGTCACCCGTTTCACGGAAATCGTCGTGCGTCCGACGATGACCGTTCCCCTGGGCACCGATCGTGCGCGCGCCCTGGCGGCTTTGCAGAGGGCGGAAAAAGCCTGCCTCGTGTCGGCATCACTGGCGACGCCGATTCGCCTGGAGGCCGAGATCATCCAGGCAGACGTGCCCACACGCGCGCGCGCAGTGGGGTGACCCGCCTGTTCAGCCTGAAGGCTGCAGCTTGTGGCGCGTGCCGTCGGCGTGTCACCGCGTTGCGGAATACTTCGCAGGTGCGAGAGATTCCGCCAGCTTCCACGGCGGCCGGCGCCCGAAGAGGTTCGATTCCGCCGGCATGAACGTCGGCCGGCACGGCATGAAATGTGTTCCACCGCTGGCAATGGGTTCCATGCGCGCCACTGGTGTCGCCGCTGCCATCGAACGCCCCACGATCTTCACAGCCCGTGCGGTGACCAAGGTCTACGAAATGGGGGAGGTAAGGGTCGAGGCACTGCGCGGCGTCGATTTCGACTTGTTCGAAGGCGAGTTCGTCGTGCTACTTGGTCCCTCGGGCTCCGGGAAGTCGACGCTACTCAACATCCTGGGGGGACTCGATGTGTCGACCTCCGGCGAGGTCCTGTATCGCGATAGGAACTTGACGACTGCGGGCGATGCCGCCCTGACCGAGTACCGACGTTCGCACGTTGGCTTCGTGTTTCAGTTCTACAACCTGATTCCGAGCCTCACCGCGCGTGAAAACGTCGCGCTGGTCACCGAGATCGCGAAGCGACCGATGCAGCCGGAGGAAGCGCTTGGCCTGGTCGGTCTCGCACACCGGCTCGACCACTTTCCGGCGCAACTGTCCGGTGGCGAGCAGCAGCGCGTGGCGATCGCGCGTGCCATTGCCAAGCGGCCGGCCGTGCTGTTGTGTGACGAGCCCACAGGTGCCCTCGACATCAGCACCGGGATGCTCGTGCTGGAGGCGCTCGATAGGGTGAACCGTGAGCTTCGCACCGCCACGGCTGTCATTACGCACAACGCGGCAATTGCAGCGATGGCCGATCGCGTCGTCCGTCTCGCGGACGGTCGCGTCGTCGACGTCCGCGAAAACTCGCGCAAGGTCGCACCGGGAGAACTGCAGTGGTGACGCTGCCCGCGCGGATGCCCGTCCTGGATCGCAAGCTCGTCCGCGACCTCTGGGCTATGAAGGGGCAGGCCTTTGCGATTGCGATTGTCATCTGCGCGGGCGTCACGATGTATGTCACGTATCTGTCCAATTTCGACTCGTTGCAGCGTACGCGGGCTGCGTACTACGAAGAAGCACGGTTTGCCGACATCTTCGCCTCACTCACGCGTGCGCCTTCCTGGCTCGAGGAACGAATTGCCGCCGTCCCTGGCGTCGCCGTCGTCGACACGCGTGTCGTCGCCGACGCGGCACTCGACGTGCCCGGAATGGCGGAGCCGGCCGTGGGACGGCTGATCTCGCTGCCGGGAAACGAGGCGCCTCGGCTGAATGGTGTCTATCTGCGTCGCGGGCGCTGGATCGACCCGAGCCGGACCGATGAGGTGCTCGCCAGCGAGATGTTCTGCGAGGAGCACGGCCTCAACCCTGGCGACACGGTGTCGATTGTCATCAACGGCCGTTGGCGACGACTGATCATTGCCGGGGTCGTGCTCTCGCCCGAATACGTGTACGCGATCCGGCCTGGGGAGATGATCCCTGATTCCCGCCGTTTCGGCATCTTCTGGATGGACCGACGAGCGCTCGCCTCGGCCTTCAACATGGAAGGCGGGTTCAACGACGTTGCGGTAACGCTCGTCCCTGGCGCTTCGACGACCGAGACGATTGCAGAACTCGATCGGCTACTCGAACCTTATGGGGGCCGGGGCGCTGTGTCGCGGTCCTTGCAGGCGTCGGCATGGACGCTCGAGAACGAGCTCGCACAGCTCGAAACGTTTGGCTTCCTGGTGCCGCTGATCTTCTTCGGCGTCGCGGCGTTCGTTCTGCACGTTGCGCTGACACGAGCTCTGGCGCTGCAGCGCGTGCAAATTGCGGCTCTCAAGGCATTGGGCTATTCCAATGCGGCAATCGCCTGGCATTACATCAAGTGGGCGCTTGTCATTGCGTCGGTCGGCGCGTCAGCCGGCGTCGTTGCCGGCGCGTGGCTCGGCGCGAAGTTGATCGGGCTCTACAACGAGTTCTTTCGCTTTCCGATTCTCAGCTATCACCTGTCCGCAGGCGTTGCCGCGGAATCAGTGGCTGCCAGCCTCGTCGTGGCGGCTCTTGGCGCCCAGTCGGCGGTCCGTCGCGCCGTCCGTGTGCCGCCGGCAGAAGCGATGCGGCCCGTGGCCCCCGCACGTTATCGCACGAGTGTCTTGGAACGCCTGTCGCTCCGGCTGCGGCCGACGCTTGCCACGCGCATGGTTCTGCGCAATCTGGAACGCCAGCCGGCGCGGGCGCTCATGTCGACGATAGGAATCGCGCTTGCGGTTGCGGTGCTGTTGGTGGGCCTGTCGTTCATCGACGTGATGGACGCTCTCATCGACCAGCAATTCACGCGCGTCATGCGGCAGGACGCTACGCTCGCGTTCGTCGAGCCCCGCGCACGTCGCGTGATGTACGACGTACGACATCTCCCAGGCGTGCTGGACACCGAGCCGATGCGCATCGTGCCCGCGAGGCTGCGCGCAGGGACCCGTGCACGCACGTTGGCCATTACAGGAATACCGGAGACGCCGCACCTGAATCGGGTGGTGGATCGGGCCGGCACCTCGATTGCGATGCCGCCGTACGGCTTGGTGCTGTCGCGAGTGCTCGGCGAGAGGCTGTCGGTCCAGCCGGGCGACGATGTGCAGGTCGAAGTGCTGGAGGGGCGACGGGCCGTTCAACAAGTGCCTGTTGCCATGCTGGTCGACGACACGCTCGGACTCCAGGCGTACATGCGGCTCCAAGACCTGGCTCGTTTGCTGCGTGAGGACGAGACCGTGTCCGCTGTGGCGGTCACCATCGACCCCGCGATGCGGGATCGCTTCTACGCGGAGGTCAAGGTCATGCCGGCGATCGCTGGCGTCAGCCTGCGGGAGGCGACTCTCCAGAATTTTCGGGACACGATGGCCGAGAACATGAACCTGCAGATCTTCATCAATGTGATGTTTGCAGCCGTCATTGCCTTCGGCGTGGTCTACAACTCGGCGCGGGTCTCGTTGTCGGAGCGGAGCCGCGAGCTCGCCAGCCTGCGCGTGCTCGGCTTCACCCGCGCGGAGATTTCCCTCATCCTGCTTGGCGAGCTTGCCGTGCTCACTTTGGCGGCGCTCCCTCTGGGCGCCGCGATCGGGTACTTCCTCGGACAGTTCATCCTCGCCGGATTGAGCAACGAGGTCTACCGCCTGTCGTTTGTGGTCGCGCCAGCCACAGTCGCATGGACCTGGCTGATCGTGATTGCGGCGGCTGTGCTTTCGAGCCTCGTGGTTCGGCGAAGGCTGGACCGACTCGACCTCGTCGCGGTGTTGAAAGTACAGGAGTAACTCCAATGGTACGCCTGCTCGGAAACTGGCGCATTCTGCTTCTGATGGCTGGTGTTGGAGGACTGCTCGTGATCGCGTTGTGGCCGACACCGGTCGAAGTCGACGTGGCCACCGTGTCCCGCGGCCCGCTCGTCGTCACAGTCGACGAAGAGGGACGAACACGCGTTCGTGATCGGTTTGTCGTGTCGGCGCCCGTAGCCGGACGCGTGATGCGAATCGAGCTGGAGCCAGGCGATCGCGTACGACGCGGCGATGTCGTCGCTCGCGTGCACGCAGAGGTGCCGCCGTTGCTCGACGTCCGGACACGGGCCGAGGCGGCAGCGGCCGTCGACAGTGCACGCGCGGGCCTTGGCCGGGCACGTGCCGAAGAACAGAGGGCTGCAGCGGCGCTGGCGCAAGCGCAGCGCGAGCTGGAGCGTGCCCACCGGCTGACGACGGGCGGAGCGCTGTCGACGCAGGAGCTCGAGGCGCGTGAGGTCGAGACACGCCTCGCCGAGGAAGCCGTGAATGCGGCGGCGTTTGCCTCCCGCGCCGCATCCGCCGAGCTGCAGCGCGCCGAGGCTCGCCTGGCGCCGGCTGCACCGCGCGCAGCGGGCGGCACGGTCGCCGTGACGGCGCCCGTCGACGGCGTCATCCTCAGGCGTCTGCGCGAAAGCGAAACCGTCGTTCCGGCGGGGGAGCCGCTCGTCGAGATCGGCGATCCGGCCCGCCTGGAAATTGTGGCGGATCTGCTCTCAACGGACGCCGCACGGATCAAGGCAGGGTCGCGGGCAATCGTGCAGCAGCTGGCGAGTGTCGAGGCGGCGCCCGAGGCGACGGTCCGGCGGATCGAGCCGTCCGGGTTCACGAAGGTATCGGCTCTCGGAGTCGAGGAGCAGCGCGTGAACGTCATCCTCGACTTGGTGGATCCCGGGGGAGAGGACACCGTGCTCGGCGACGCGTATCGAGTAGAAGTGCGCATTGTCGTCTGGGAGACGCCGGACGTGTTGAAGGTACCGACGAGCGCGCTGTTTCGCGCAGGGGATCAATGGGCCGTGTACGTGATGCGCGACGGTTCAGCGCGGGGCACCCTCGTGGAGCTCGGACATCAGACCGGCCGGGAGGCAGAAGTGGTCGCTGGCCTCACGGAGGGCGCGCGCGTGATCGTGCACCCGAGCGATGCCGTCCGTGACGGAACGCGCGTGAAGGAGCGTTCGTGAACTTCGTTCAGTACAGCTCGTTTCCGCTGCGACGACCTTGCTCGAATGCGGAGATGTTGTCCAGTGTGGTTGTGCTGATGCCCCGAAGCGCCTCACGAGTGAAAAATGCTTGATGGGCCGTGACGAGCACGTTCGGAAACGTCAACAGCCTGGCAAAGACATCGTCCTGAATGACGTGCGATGAGAGGTCCCGGAAGAACAGCTGTTCTTCCTCCTCGTACACGTCCAGACCGAGATATCCGATACGCCCTTCCTTCAAGCCAGCAATGAGCGCGGGCGTATCCACAAGTGCGCCGCGCCCGGTATTGACGATCATGACTCCAGGCTTCATTCGCCCGATTGCTTTCGCGCCGACCATGTGTCGCGTGTCCGGCGTCAGGGGCGTGTGCAGCGTGATGATGTCCGCTTGGGTCCAGATGTCGTCGAGCGCGACGTACTCGACGCCGATCTCGCTACATTCGGGACGCGGCGCGATGTCGTGCGCGAGAACCCTGCACCCAAAGCCGGTCAGGATTCGCGCCACGATCGCACCGATTTTGCCTGTGCCGACGATACCCACGGTGCGATCGACGAGATCGAAGCCCAACAGGCCGTCCAGCGCGAAGTTGCCCTCTCGCACCCGCGCGTAAGCCCGGTGGATCTTGCGGTTCAAGGCGAGGATGAGGGCGATCGTGTGTTCGGCGACCGCGTGGGGAGAGTACGCGGGCACGCGCGACACCGTGAGGCCCAGCTCTTTTGCGCGGTTGAGATCGATGTGATTGAACCCAGCAGAACGGAGCGCAATCAGGCGTGTCCCTCCGGCGGACAGCGCCGTGAGCGTGCTCGCGTCGAGCTGATCGTTGACAAACGCACAGACAGCGGGAAAGCCCTGCGCCAGCATGCTGGTGGCGGGCCCGAGTCGCGCCTCGAAATAGCGGAGATCGTGCCGCCGTGTGGCGTTGGCCTCGTCGAACGACTGTCGATCGAAGGGATGCGTACTGAAGAATGCGACATGCACGGCCCGATCTTCCCATATGGCGACATGCAGAGAGACAAGCAAGACGGCTGCGAGAGCGGCGTGAGCGCGGAGGCTCCCTGTCCGAAAGAGGACGATAAGGAACGGCGCATGGGAAAATTCCTGCCCTCGCGGAATTTTCCCCGTTCGGCGGCGGCATCTGCATTCACACTGCAAGACCAAATGTGGCCCACTGGTGGCACGTGGTCTGCGAGGGTACGGTACGTGAGGACGCGTCTCGCGTTTCTCGTGCTGATATTGGCGCTGGTCGCGGCTGGCGTTTATTACTACCGATCCACCCATGCGGCAGCCGCACCCGCACCTGTGACGGCGCTAGTGACGCGCGGTAACGTCGTGGAGACCGTCGATGCCACTGGAACCGTCGAGGCCGTCACCACCGTGCAAGTCGGCACGCAGGTGTCGGGCACGATCCAGTCGTTGCACGCTGATTTCAATTCCATCGTCCACAAAGGCCAGGTCATCGCCAAATTGGATCCCTCGCTGTTTCAGCCGCAGGTGGATCAGGCGCAGGCCACGGTGACTCGCCTGGAGGCAGATGTCGAGCGGAGCCGTGTAGAAGTAGCGGACACGCAACGCAAGCTTGGTCGCGCCCAGGAATTGTTCGCCAAGCAGCTCATTCCGTATAGCGATCTGGAAACCGCGGAGGCGAATGCACTGCAGGCCGAGGCCGCAGTCAGGTCAGCCGAGGCGCAGGTCACTCAGGCACGTGCATCGCTCAATCAGGCGCAGGTCAACTTCGGGCACACGGTCATCACGGCGCCGATCGACGGCGTTGTCATTTCGCGCAACGTCGACGTCGGCCAGACCGTGGCCGCAAGCATGCAGGCGCCCACGCTGTTCGTCATCGCCCGTGACCTGACGCGCATGCAGGTGCGCGCGAGCATCGGTGAGGCCGACATCGGTCGCATTCAGCCGGCGCAGCCGGTCACATTTCGCGTCGATGCGTATCCTGACGAGACGTTCTCTGGACTAGTGACGCAGATCCGCCTCCAGCCGGTTGTGGAGCAGAACGTGGTCAGCTATGTCACCGTCATCGATGTGCCCAATCCGGGCATGAAACTGAAGCCGGGCATGACGGCCACCGTGACGGTGGAGATCGCCCGCAACGACGATGTGCTGCGGATACCGAACTCCGCGCTTCGCTTCCGGCCGACGGCCGAGCTGTTCGCGGCGCTTGGCCAGGCGGCACCCGAGTTCGTAGAGCCCCCCGGTGCGCCCGTGGCCACGTCTGGCGCACGCCAAGTATCAGGGCGGGCGCGCGAAGGCGCACTCCAGGGTGCGGCTGCGTCGCAGGTGGGCCGCAAGGATGGCGGTAGTCGCGGTCGCGTGTGGGTGCTCCGCGACGGCAGGCTCGAACCCGTGACGGTCTGGCTCGGCATCACAGACGGCACCACGACCGCGATTGTTGGAGGCGACCTCACCGAAGACGCTCAAGTCGTCGCTGGCATCACGACGACAGCGACCGTCACGCAGACGACAGCCTCACCGCTGCTACCGTTCGGCGGCCGTCCTCCAGGGTCCCGTCAGACAGTCCCCGCCACGCCAGGAGGGCGGCGATGAGCGACGCTCGGAAGACGCCCATCATCAGTGTTCGAGAGTTGAGCAAGACGTACGACCTCGGCGAGGTCCGGGTACGCGCACTGCGCGGCGTGACGATCGACGTGATGCCCCGCGAGTTCGTGATGCTGACAGGCGCGTCAGGGTCGGGCAAGTCGACGTTCATGTATCTGGTCGGTTGCCTCGATCGTCCGACCAGCGGCCAGTACTGGCTGCAAGGCCGCGACGTGTCGTCGCTGGGCCCGCGTGCGCTGGCGCACATCCGGAACAGCGAAATCGGCTTCGTGTTCCAGGGGTTCAACCTGTTGCCGCGGACGACCGCCCTGGAGAACGTCGAGCTGCCGTTGCTCTATGCCGGGGCGATCGGCACAAAGCAGCGGCGTGCCAGAGCCACCGCGGCCCTGGAAGCGGTCGGGCTCGGTGACCGTCTCGGACACTACGCCAACCAGCTCTCCGGCGGCCAACAGCAACGCGTGGCGATCGCTCGGGCGCTCGTCAACAATCCGGCGTTGCTCTTGGCCGACGAGCCAACCGGCAATCTCGACACCCGCACCAGCATAGAGGTCATGGGACTGTTCCAGGATCTCAATGCTAATCGCGGGTTGACGATCGTGCTCGTGACGCACGAGCACGATATCGCCGAGTACGGCGAGCGGATCGTGGCATTTCGCGACGGGCGCGTCCAAAGCGATCACCCCGTGACCACCCGGCGTGCTGCCGCCATCGAGCTCGCCAGGTTCGACGAGACGGCCGATGAAGACGCGGTCAGCGCGTAAGGGTCCTGCCATGTCCTGGTCCGTCATCTTCGTCATTGCGATGAAAGCGCTCCGGCGCAACGCGATGCGGACGGCGCTCACCGCGCTCGGCATCATCATCGGCGTGGCGGCGGTCATCGTGATGGTCGCGATCGGCGCCGGTGCGCAGGCGTCGATTGAAAGTCAGATCCGTAGCGCGGGCTCGAACATCGTGACCGTGAGTGCGGGCTCCGGCGGCTTCGGCCCTGTGCGCCAAGGCCAGGGAGCCGTCACAACGCTCACAGCCGATGATGCAGCAGCGATTCGTCGTGAGGTCCCAGGCATTCGCTATCTGTCACCGGGACTCAACACCCGCTCGCAGCTGGTCGCGCAGACATCCAACTGGAACACGCAGGTTCAGGGCACGGGCGCGGAACTGCCGGCGATTCGGTCGTGGCCGCTGGAGTTCGGCGCTTTCTTCACGGAACAGCACGTGACCCGTGCGGCGAGGGTGCTCGTGCTCGGCGCCGTGGCCCGTGATCAGTTGTTCGGAGCCGCCGCCGACCCGACCGGCGCGACCGTTCGAATACGGAACCAGCCGTTCCGTGTGATTGGGGTGTTGAGTCGCAAGGGGCAGGCCGCGATGGGGCAGGACCAGGACGATACGGCGTTCGTGCCCTATACCACGGTGCAGAAGCGGCTCCTCGGCGTCCAGCACATCATGAACGTTACCGTGTCCGCCGAGGACGGCGTGGCACTCGACATGCTGACAGAGCAGATCGCGGCGCTGCTGCGGGTGCGCCACCGAATACAGCCTGGTGATCAGGACGACTTCATGGTGCGCACGCTAGAAGAGATGGCGAGCGTGCTGACGTCGACCACCGAGACGATGACGTGGCTGCTGGCCAGCATCGCCGCCGTGTCGCTTGTGGTTGGCGGTATCGGCATCATGAACATCATGCTGGTGTCTGTCACGGAGCGCACGCGCGAAATCGGACTGCGGCTGTCTGTGGGCGCTCGCGATGTGGATGTTCTGATGCAGTTCCTCGTCGAAGCGGTGGTGCTGAGCCTCAGCGGTGGCACCATCGGCATCGCGCTCGGCTTTGGTCTGTCGTATGCCGTGGCAACCATCATGGAGTGGTCGGCGGTCGTCACGCCACAGGCGGTGATGCTGTCGTTCGGCGTCGCAGCAGGCATCGGGGTGTTCTTCGGCTTCTATCCGGCGCGGAAAGCCGCATCGCTCAATCCCATCGATGCGCTGCGGTACGAGTAGACGAACGCGCAGACTTACGCGACAAGCCGTCTCTCATTCACGCGAGGTCCCGAGGTGGCCCAGAGCTGAGCCCAGAACTGCAGGTTCCGCCACGTGGGGTGATTCGGCGTGGTCTCCGACTGCAGCCTCGCGCAGTGTGAGCACGGGACATGGTGCGTGTCGGACGACGTGCTCCGCCACGCTGCCCATAAAGAGGTGAGCAAGGCCACTGCGGCCGTGCGTGCCCATTACGATCAGATCCATGCCGAGATTCTTCGCGTATTCGGTAATGGTCTGCGCGGTCATGCCCATGAGTGCGGCCGTGACCGTCGGGACCCGCTGGCCTTCGCCAATGGTTCGGTACCGCTCGAGTTTTCGTTCGCCTTCCTCGACGAGGGCCTTCTGAATGTCCCGCAGGTTAGGGATATCCACGTCCGGACTCCACGCGCCCGCTGCGATCGGATCCTCGACGACATGCAGCACATATACAGATGCTCCATGGCGGCCCGCCAGGGCCGTCGCGTACCGCAGTGCACGCTCCGAGTGCGGGCTGAAATCCACCGGAACGAGGATGCGTGAAATAGCGAAATCCATGAACGCCTCCAGTTGCCTGGACGTGCATGCCCGGCATCTGGCGAACGAGCATCCTTCGTACCAGTCCGGATCGTCGCATCCGGGCGCTGAAGCGACCCTTGCGCATGCTTCTCGCCGGGACCCGCCTGGTCTTTCAACTCATCGATGTGGGGATTTTCATGGCGGTCTGAGAAATAGTCAGATGCTGTAACCCACAACTCGATGACCTGGCACACCAGGAGAAGGCGCCAATGCGCGTCGGATTGACTTCTGGAGCCACCTGCCCTGGCACGACATCGGGTATACACAGCTTCCAGTTGGCTAAGACACTCTTCATCCTGAACGACCCGCCGTACGGGACCGAGCGCAGCTACAACGGACTGCGACTCGCGGGCGCTCTCTCCAAGCGGGAGGGAGAACAGGTAGTTCGTCGGCGGACCTGAAGGGGGTGCAGTGCCCGACCCGAAGACGATTCTCATTCTCGGCGGTGGGGTTGGCGGGATCGTGACCGCGCGTGCGCTCCGAAGGCGCCTCCCGCGTGCGCATCGCATCGTCCTCGTCGATCGCACGCGGGAGCACGCTGTCCGCTGACTTCTTGGTTATCTCGCTGGGCGCCCAGCTCGATCCGCAATCAGTTCCGGGGCTGCCGGAGGCAGGGCATAACTTCTACACCTTGGCGGGCGCCGAGGGCCTTTGGGACGACTTGCAAGGCTTTCGCGCGGGCCGACTCGTCGTGCTAACGGCCGCGCCGGCCTACAAGTGTCCCGCCGCTCCGTACGAAGCGGCCATGCTGCTCGATGCCTTCTGCCGCCACCGCCGCATCCGCCACGCGTTGAACCAGCTCCTCGCAGAAATGGACGGCTTCGATCCGCGCAAGGGCATCGTGGTGATGTCCGCGACGAACCGGCCCGAGGTGCTCGATCCCGCGCTCCTGCGCCAAGGCCGGTTCGACCGGCGCGTGGTCGTCGATCGCCCCGACGTCAAAGGTCGCGAGGCGATCCTTCGACTTCACGCACGTGCTGTCAAGCTCGCAACTGACGTGGACCTCGCGGTTGTGGCAGCACGGACGACGGGCTTTGCGGGCCGTGCGGCCTCTACACTCTTTTCGAGGACGCCTTCATGATCCAGTTCTCGTGGCCGGCTCGTTCCTTGCGGAGGAAGACGCCCTTGTTGCCGGTGCGCGCGTTCCCTCCGAGGTCAGCGTGTGTTCCAGCTCCACAATCTCCAGCATTGTCTTGAGCTGCGAATCCGGATTCAACGAAAGGCTGTCAATCCCGGCTTTCACGAGAAAGCGGGCGAACTCCGGGTAGTCGCTGGGTGCCTGGCCGCAGATGCCGATCTTCCGTCCCGCGGCATGGACGGCCGTGATCACCTGCTCGATCGTTCGCTTGACGGCCTCGTTGCGCTCGTCGAACAGATGCGCGACGAGTTCCGAGTTGCGATCCACGCCAAGCACGAGCTGCGTGAGATCGTTGCTGCCGATGGAGAAGCCGTCGAACACCTCGGCGAACTCCCGGGCGAGAATCACGTTGCTCGGGATCTCGCACATGACGTAGATCTCGAGACCGCCATCGCCCTGCACCAGGCCGTTGACCGCCAGCTCCGCAATCACCCGACGTCCTTCCTCGACGGTCCGGCAGAACGGTACCATCAGCTTGACGTTGTCGAGCCCCATCTCCCCGCGGACCTTCCGCATGGCGCGGCATTCCAGTGCGAATCCTTCGCGGTAGCGCTCGTCGTAATATCGTGACGCTCCGCGGAAGCCGATCATCGGGTTTTCTTCTTTTGGCTCGAACGCGGCGCCGCCGAGTAGACCGGCGTACTCGTTCGTCTTGAAGTCTGAGAGCCGGACGATCACGTCCTTCGGCCAAAAGGCCGCGGCAATCATCGCCACGCCTTCTGCGAGCCGGTCGACGAAATACCGGCCCCGGTCGGTGTACCCGCGCGTGAGTTGCTCGACCTCGCGTCGTTCCTTTGGGTCGGCAATTCGCTCCGGCTGGAGCAGCGCCATGGGATGCACCCGAATGTGCGTGCCAATGATGAACTCGAGGCGCGCCAGTCCGACGCCGTCATTCGGCAGGAAGGACAGGGAGAAGGCCTCGGCCGGGTTCGCCACGTTCATCATCATGTGGGTCCGCGGACGTGGAAGATCCGCGAGGTTCGTCCGTTCCGTGCGCACCGGCAGCCGACCGCGGTAGACGAATCCCTCCTCACCTTCCGCGCACGACACGGTGATGTCATCGCCGGTCTTCACGGCCGATGTGCCCGAGCCCGTACCGACAATGGCGGGGATACCCAACTCGCGGCTCACGATGGCCGCGTGGCACGTGCGACCTCCGCGATCGGTGACCACGGCCGCCGCCCGTTTCATGACCGGCTCCCAGTCCGGGTCGGTCATCTCGGTGACGAGCACCTCACCTTGCTGCAACTGTTCGAGGTCGACTGCCGAGCGGATAATGCGAGCCCGGCCCTGGCCGATCTTCTCGCCCACGCTGCGACCGGTGGCGAGCACCTCGCCTCGCGTCTCGAGCTGAAACCGCTCCAGCACGAGCGGGTCCCGCCGTGCATGCACGGTTTCGGGCCGCGCCTGCACCAGGAAGAGCTCGCCGCTTCGTCCGTCCTTGGCCCATTCGATGTCCATCGGCGAAGGGGCGCCTCGAAGACGCGAGTAGTGCTCTTCCACCTGCACGGCCCATCGCGCGAGCGTCAGGATGTCATCGTCTGCGAGTACGGGGCGCTCACGGTCTTCTTTGGGCACCGGCACGCTGCGCGTCTGCCTGGTGCCGCCTTCCTCGTACACGAGCTTGAATTCCTTCGTGCCCAATTTCTTCTGCAGGATCGGGCGGAATCCCTTGGCCAGCGTGGGTTTGAAGACGTAGAACTCGTCGGGGTTCACCGTGCCCTGCACGACGCTCTCACCCAGTCCGTACGCGCCGTTCACGAGGACGGCATTGGCAAAGCCGGTTTCTGTATCGATGGAGAACATCACGCCCGCGCAGGCCAGGTCCGATCGCACCATCTTCTGCACGCCGACGGAGAGCGCCACCTGCGTGTGGTTGAAGCTGTGGTGCGCCCGGTAGACGATGGCGCGGTCGGTGAACAGCGAAGCGTAGCAGCGCTTGACGGCGTCGAGGAGCATCGCCTGACCATGGATGTTCAGAAACGTCTCCTGCTGGCCCGCGAAGCTCGCTTCCGGGAGATCTTCCGCCGTCGCGCTGCTGCGTACCGCGACGTCACAGTTGGCGCCGTATTGAGTCTCCAGCCGGCGGTAGCTGGCGGAGATCGCCTCGACGAGCTCGTCGGGCAGCTTTGCAGCGAGAACGGCTGATCGCACATGGGCGCCGGCGGCCTGTAGGCCATTGATGTCCCCCACGTCGAGTGCTCCGAGGGCGTCTGTAATGACTCGTTCGAGATCAGCGGCGCGCAGAAAAGCCCGGTAGGCATCGGCCGTCGTCGCAAACCCGTCGGGCGTGCGGATGCCCAGCGGCGTCAACGCGCGCCGCATCTCGCCGAGTGACGCGTTCTTGCCGCCCACAACCGGCACGTCTCCCATGCCGATGTCGTCGAACCAACGAATACAGGTCAAACCATCCCCCCTTTGCTGTGCCCGTCGGCACACTCGGAGCAACCAACATGCCGCGGGGGGCATGGAGCAACCACCTCGTGCGCTCGCTGCCTGTGCCTTGATCGACGTTCAATTCATCAAAAGGGGCGGGGAGTGCGTTGCCGAAAAAGTTCGCGGCGGTGCGGAAAGGCGCCGCGCGACAGAAGGCAACGGGCTTGCAGTTGAAGTCCCGTTGGAGGGCGGTCATGACTCGAAACGTGCGACTGGTATTTTGGGCGGCTGGTGCTCTCGCGGTGGCGTTGGGTCTGGCCATCGGTCCGCTGCTCGCGGGGTATGCGCTCGCTGGAGCCTCGCTCGCCTTCATCGCGGTGTTGATGGGTATGCGTGTGGTCCGCGCAGTCGGTGATTGGCGCCTGGAGCATCCGTGGAGGTTCGGTCACAAGCGCACCAGCTCGACACCCGCGGGGCGCGAGGAGCGACGCGCGGCTTGAGAGGTCGCGCGCTCGTCCAATATCGCATCGTCGGTCAGGACCTATCCGTGGCAAACGATCATCAGGTCCACGCGCGAATCGCCGCGGCGCAGCCGGTGACCACTTGCGCCATCTTTTCGTAATCCAGCCGATCGGGTGTGTCTGTGCTCAAGTGATAGTGAGGGTACCGATATGGGGCCGTGTCGGTCAGCATGATTGCGCGGTACCCGTGCTGCCAGAACGACCAGTGATCGGACCATGCGACGCCTGGGATCCAGGTCGGCGCTGGAGATGCGAGCAGGGGCAGCCGAGTCGCAGACCGGAATGCCCTCGATGCGGCTCGCAGCGCACGCATCGAGGCGAAATTCGACACCATCGCGAGAAAGTCGCCGCGATCGGGCAACAGGAGACGGAATGGAAAGGGGTAATGCTGGCTTCCAATGACATCGCTGTAGTACCCAATTGTCTCCAGCGACATCATGCCAACAATGTCATCGCCACGGGCGGCCGCCTCGGCGGCGTACCTGAAGCTGCCCATGGCCGGCGTCATGAAATGAGGCGGTTCCTCGTTGACGAACGCGACGAACCTCACCGTAGACGCGACGGGCAGCGCGGCGTGCCTGCGGGCGAGCTCGAGCATCACAGCGACCCCGGAGGCATTATCGTTGGCGCCTGGAGAGTCGGCGACTGAATCGTAGTGCGCACCAATCACGATGATGCGAGCAGGCTGACGGCTGCCTCTTCGCTCGGCTTCGATGTTGGCGACTTGGCGCCCCCCGACTTCGTATGTCGGCTGACGCGTGTCGTAGCCGGTCCGTTTGAACTCACCGTCGATGTACGCGGCCGCACGCTGCAGCGATTCGAAGTACGAAAGGTTGCGCGGCGCGTTGGCGATTGCGGCGACGTGCCGCCGCAACGCCACAACAATGGCATGCTCTTCCGGTGTGGTCTCGGCTGGAACACTGGTTGGTGTCGTGGTCACTCGCGCGCAGGGTCTCTGTTGCAGGAGCAGGGACACAGTTCATGCTCATGCCAAAGTCGAGCCTGGTCTCAGGTAGATGTTGTGGCGTACCGTGCGATACCCCTCAAGATACAAGACGATGCCATGCCCGCCTGGTGTGAGGGGCAATGCCTGGAACACGCCGTTGAAGTCGTCCACGACGCCGGCGTAGAAGCCATCCACGTAGACCGCGGCGTGTTCCGCTTCTTCCGGCTGCACCCGCAGATGCACTTCGGCGCGGTTGTCGTACACGGGGAAGTACCAGTACGGGTAGGCCGTTCGCGGCCACCACGGGTACGGTCCAAAGAACGGATCGTAGAAGTAGCCGCCGATGAACACGTGGCCGCTCAGGACTACCGCGTGCTCGGGATGTGAGGGATGACGGGGAACGGCGCGTCGCTGAGCGTCGGCCTCGCCTGGCAGCATCACAAGCAGGATCAACGCAGACAGCGTGAGCCCGCAGACAGCGTGAGCCCGGTGAATCGAGGGAAGCGAGACATGGGCAGTTCCTTTCAAGTCACCATGAATCTCGGTGGCATTCGTTCAGGGACGTAGATGAGCAAAATTGCGACCAGCGCTTTCGGCCCGTCATGAGGTGCTTGCGATTTCTGATCGGACGCAGCGGGTGAGGACAGGCACGCGTTAACAAAGTCGGGGCACTCATCCCTGGTACGCCGGTTTGCGTTTACGGATGCTGTGCGTTCCGGGTCTCGGAGGCTTTCGTCTCTCGAGTTGCCGGCGTCACAGACCGATCGTCAAACCGTTGGCTATCCAGCGGCGTTGCCCCGATGATCATTCGTCGAGCACGGATCGAGCCAACCAAGCCCCTGCATTCCACGAATGGAAGGAAAGGAGCTCGGATGCGACCCTGCGCGGATAGTCTGAATTGTTCGCAGCTTCCGGGAATTCTTTCGATGGTCCGGCCATCGGCGCGCGGCCTCAGCGTTCGTATGCGCGCCGGAGCTGGTCGCGACTGGCGCCGAGCACCTGGCTGATGTCCACACGAAACGGGGGCCTTGCGGGCTCGAGTCCGCGAATGTGCGGCGGCAGTCGATCGAGCTCGTGTCTTGCGGAGGCTCGCGCATCGTTCAGGCTCACCCGTCCGGCGGGCAGCCGTTCGCCGCCCTTCACAACGTGTTGCATCAGCGGACGACCACAGGGGGACTCGTCGTATCGCCCAAGCACGTCGTGGTCCGCGACACCATCGAGCTCAACGCGGAAGATCTGCTTCCGGCCGGGAAGCACGGCCTTGCCGGTGGACAGCTTCAGGCGCCCGCGGCCGGCGTACTCCACCAGCTTGTAGGCGATGTCGAGTGCGGGTGCGTCGCGTGAGACGCCCATGTCCGTTCCCACTCCGAACCCATTGATCGGCGCGCCGGCCGCGATGAGCCGCGCAATTTCGTCCTCGTTCAGGCTGCCGCTGGCGAAAATCCCCACGTGTTGAAGACCAGCTTCGTCGAGGATGCTCCTGGCGCCAAAGGCGAGCGTGAGAAGGTCGCCGGAATCGAGGCGAACCGCACTGACGCGGAAGGCCGTGCCGAGCTCTCTGGCGAGCTGCACCACCTTGCGGACGCCGGCGAGCGTGTCGTACGTATCGACGAGCAGGACCGTCTCGGGATACAGCCGCGCGAACGCGCGGAACGCCTCATATTCATCGTCGTGCGCCTGAATGTAGCTGTGCGCCAGCGTGCCAGCCACCCGCAGGCCGTACGCCTGTCCGGCGGCGACATTGGATGTGGCATCGACTCCCGCGACGTGGAACGCGCGCGCGGCTTTCAGGCCCGCGTCGATGCCATGCATCCGGCGTAATCCGAAGTCGACAACCTGTCTTCCCTGCGCCGCTTCGACCACGCGCGCCGCTTTGGAGGCGAGAACTGTTTGAAGATGGATCTGGTTCATCACGAACGCTTCGACGAGTTGCGCTTCCGCAATCGGGGCGGCAACCTCGATAATCGGCTCCTGGGGAAAGATCGGCGTTCCCTCGGGCACCGCGTAGACGTCGCCCGTGAAGCGCAACTGCTCCAGGTGCCGAAGAAACCGCGGCGAGAAGCGACCGAGCGAGTCCAGGTAGGTGAGGGCCGCATCGTCAAATCGCAGCGTTTCGAGAAACGTCAGCACATCGTCCAGTCCGCACGCCAGCAGATAGTTGCGACGGTCGGGAAGGCGGCGGACGAACAGACTGAAGACCGCCGTCTCGTGCATGCCCTCTTCGAAGTACGCCTCGAGCATCGTGAGCTCGTACAAGTCGGTCAGCAAAGCGGCGCTGAATGGCGGCGACGTGCGCGGACCAGCATCGGTCTGCGTGCCGCTCCGAGAGGTATCGCTCATCTTGGATCCCGAATTGTTGCTCATAATTCGACAATAGGAGGGACACGGGTGTGGACTGGTCCACCCATTCTCCCGACTCGGCGAGTCACGTGCATTCAATTTCGCGGGCGTGGAGCAGGCGCAGAACTTGCTCTTGCCTATGCACGCGGAGAAGAGTGGTGAGGAGAGACGACATGAACCGTCAAGTCCGATTCACGGAGTACGGCCTTCCGGCCGTGCTCACTGGCTGTGCGAAGGTGATTCCATCGGACTTGCGGTCGACAGCGTTCGCGCTCGCGACCGATCTTAAGGCCAGGAAATTCCTCACTGATACCTCCCCGTTTCAGCGAGCTGCCCTGTTCGTGTCCTCTCGTGCGGGCATGAAGGTTGCCTCGCCTTACACGGGATGGCTGTCGTCGAGATCCGGCGTGTTGTCTGCCCAGTCGATTTCTCGGATTTCTCGCGGCGGGCGCTCGACTATGCAGTTGCTATCGCTCGCTGGTACGGCTCGCGACTCACCGTGCTGCACGTTCACAGCGTGATGATGCCGAGTATCGCGCAGCTTGCCGGACTAGCACCAGGACGGATGGAGGCCCTTGTCCTGTCTCCGGCCGACCGCAAGCAGCTGCACGAACAACTGAAAGGACTGACGTCGGCGGAGGCCCTGAGGGACATTCCCGTCGAGTTCTCTGTCGCCGAGGGTGACGTGGCCGCCGAGCAGGACAGCGGCCTCATCGTCATTGGCGCTCGCGGCGCCGGAGTCGTAAAGCGTTTGTTCATTGGATCGACGGCTGAGCACGTCGTGCGTCAGGCGGTGTGCCCGGTCCTCGCGTGCGGACAGGTTGCCGAAAAGACGCTGGGAACTTGAATGAAAGGAGGTGCGAAATGAAAGTCAGATTTCGAACGGTCGACAGCGTCCTCGACGAGATCGAGGCCATGCAGCACCGCGTCGCCGAGCGGGCGCAGAAGATCTTCCGGGAACGAGGCGGTGCGCTCGGGCACGCGCTCGAAGACTGGCTGAGGGCCGAGCGCGAAACCATCTGGCGCCCCGCGCTCGAAGTGCGACGAACCAAGGATGCCTTCGTGGTCGAGGCTGCCGTCGCCGGGCTCGGTCCCAAACAGTTCGACGTGCGCGTGACGCCGACGGAACTGCTCCTCGCCGCGGATGTGCATCACTCCGATCGCGAGCAGGATGGCGAGGTTGTCCTCTGCGAGTTCGTGAATGGACCGTTGTTCAGGAGCTACAAGTTTCCGGAGCCGATTGAGCCCGCACGTGTGACCGCCGAGTACGGTAACGGGCTGCTGCGAGTGACAGCGCCGCTGGCACACCCGTCCACCAAGGTCGAAGTCCAGGCGGCGTAGTGCCAATCTTGGAGGTCCGGAACATGCCGGCCACACTGACGACGATGTCTCGCCACGACGCCGTGGCCGCGCTTCGCGGCAGGGATCTGCTCTCCATCCGGGATCTGACCCGCGACGAGCTCCTTGGGCTGATTGCGCTCGCATCTGACATCAGGCGCGAGCCAGCCCGGTACGGGCAGACGCTGACAGGGAAGACGCTGGCGACGCTCTTCGAGAAACCGTCGCTGCGCACCCGGGTGTCTTTTTCATGCATTGCCTTCCGGCGCATCGCGGCGAAGAGGTGGCTGCGGACGTGATCGACTCACCGCGATCGGTCGTGTTCAAGCAGGCGGAGAACCGCCTGCACTCCGAAAAGGCGCTGTTATTCGCGTTGATGCGCTGATCGGCAGGATACCCATGCAGCGGACAGTGCTCGTGGCCATCGGCGGCAACTCGCTCATTCGGGCGGGGGAGCCGACTACCGTCGCGACACAGCATGCCCACGTGACGGAGACGTGTCGAGCCCTGGCTCGGATAATCGCTGACGGCGTCCGCCCGCCGAGCGGGCTGGACCCTCGTCGAGGAACCGCCACATGGATACAGGCGTGCCGTGGCGTCGCCGGAACCGCTGGAGATCGTCGAGGAACCGGCGATTCGTGCGCTTGTTGACGCCGGGGTCATCGTGATTGCCCTTGGCGGTGGAGGTGTCCCAGTCGTCCGACGTCTCGAACGTCTCGAAGGGATCGAGGCCGTGATCGACAAGGACTTGGCGTCGGCGCCGGCCGTCGGTATCCAGCGGATCTCGCCGGCCCGCTCTATCCGGACGGTGTGCCGATCTTTCTAACCTTTCCGCAGCGTGAGCACCGGGCACGAGGCTTGGCGGACCAGGTGCTGGGCCGTCGAGCCGAAGAACAGCAGGTCTGCACCACCACGCCCGTGAATCCCGATCACGATGAGGTCGCTCTGCTCCTCCTCCGCCACGCGCAGGATCTCGCGATAGGGCTTGCCGGTCGCAAGCGCGGTGTCGACGGTGCAGTATGCGCGCACGCTGTCGGGGACGGCGTCCTTCAGGCGCGCTCGGCGGTCTTCCTCTGCCAGTGCGACGTACTCCTCGAGGTTTCGCGGCCCGCCGAGCATGGTCTCGTGCACCTCCCGAGGCACGTCTGGCGGCAACTCGATGACGTGGACGACGGTCAGACGGGCCTCAGCTTCCTGTGCGAGCGACATCGCGTAGTTGAGCGCGTGCATTGAGCAGTCGGAGAAATCGAGCGCGCACACGATGCGCTTGAAGAGTACCGGCGGAGCCGGTATGACGTCGGGAACGCTTCTGGGCACCGAAAGTACCGGGCACGTGGCCTTCCGCAACACTTTCTCCGTGACCGAGCCAAGAACGAGCCGCTCGAACCCCGAGCGGCCGTGCGTGCCCATGACGATTAGATCACTTGGCGTTGCGTTCGCCTTGGCCAGGATTTCCCTGGCGGCGTTGCCTTCCGCGATTTCGAAGGCGACGGGGACGCTCGATCCCGCTTCGGCTTCAGCGAAGCGGTGCATCGATGTCAACAGCACGTCGCGATCTTCGCGAGTGAGGATGGCCGAGGGGAGAACCCCGCTCCCGGGGGCATAGGCGGCGACGGGCACGATGGCACAGACGTGCAGGAGCGTGATGCTCGACTCGTACCACTTCGCTATGGCCACGGCGTGGTCAAACGCCCGCCGCGAGAAGTCTGAGAAATCAATCGGGCAGAGGATGTGGCGAATCTCGATCATTGCCCTGCTCCTTCGTGGCTGCCACCACTGCGACCGGCCGTGAGACTGAAGAGGGTGGTTCGTGTTCAGCCACCTGAACGAGGATCACCCGGCGCTCTTGGTGATAGAGCTCATGTCTGAGCGCCTGGTAGGCGATCATCGGCTCGGGGCCCCTCAGATGCGGTACTGCCGCTCGTGCTGCTGCTCCCGGACGACGAGCGCCACCAACTCGCTCTGTTGCGACGTCAGGTACTGCAGCACATCGTCCAAGGTCAGGATCCCGAGCAGAGCGCCAGTCCCGTCGACGATCGGCAGTCGTCGAACTCCGTGCTCCCGCATCTTCTTGAGCGCTGTTTCGATGCTGTCCTGTTCCTGCGCGGTCACCAGCTCATCGCTCATGACCTCGCCCACCGCGAGGCAATTGATGTGATCCGGATCCCCAGCAACCACGCTGATCACGATGTCGCGGTCGGTCACGATGCCAATTGGCACGTGTCGGCCGTTCCGATTCTCGATGACGACGAGGTCGCCGACGTGCGAGGTACGCATCCGCTTGGCGGCGTCGACGATCATCTCGGTCTTCGGCGCGACCACGACGTTGCGATTGCAGATGTCTCCGACGGTCATGGCTTGTCCTCCTACACCCCTTGGCATAACGCTGAGTCTCCACGCGGCATGAAGCGCGGCCGCGCAGTGGCGACTCGTTTCCTCGTCGGCACGGGCGTCGCTTGTGACGCAAACCGGCAAGCCGGGTACCAGAGGCGATCTTGCAGCGGGCCTGGAAACTGCCTCAAAGGCCCGTACTCAAGGGGAAATATTCGGCGCCGACATGCATTTTCACGAAGCGTCGCCGCGATGTGCCGTTCAGCGGACGACGGCTGAGGCTCGTTGGGCTCCACATGACACCACTGCAGATTCGAAGGCTGCGGCTCAATCGCGCGACGGCCGAGGACGCACGCTGGGTGTCCGACACGCTGAATCGCATCAATGGCCCGTTCGGCGTTCGAGTCGAGCTGGGGTCCGACGGTACGTTGGCCCTGGTATGGCCGTAACCAGTGGGCCCGTTTGCGAATCGCCCGCCGTCAACACTTCGCATGAAGCTGATATCCCAATCGGAGCGACTCGCTATCGCGGCATTCTCCGCACGTACTTCCAATTATTCCCAGGTCGACCATGAGCGCGTCCGCGCGCCTAGGACCGCTATACGGATCCTCACAACGAGTAGAAATTCTCGTTTGGAGCCGTATAGCAGTCCAATGCAAGTGAAGGCATGACGATTGCCCTGCGATCCGATCAGACAGTTCCCCACTGTGTACCGCGCTCAATGATGGAGGCAGCTTATGGCATCGAAGAAACAGACTGCGCTGGCACCGATTCGCGATCCATTCACCCTGTTGCGCCAGATGATGTCCGAGCTCGATCGGGTCTTCGACGAATCGGCGTGGCCGGCGTTTCGCTTGCCGTCGTTCCGCGCGCGTCCAGCGTTGGAAGCGACGACCTGGTTCCCCGAGATCGATGTGTTCGAGAAGGACGGCCGTCTTGTGACCAAGATCGATCTGCCTGGCTTGAAGAAGGAAGACGTGAAGGTGGAGGTCACCGACGGTCATCTCACGATCTCCGGCGAGCGCAAGACCGAGGCGGAAGAGAAGAAGGAGAATTTCTATCGCTGCGAGCGCGAGTACGGCAGCTTCTACCGGGCGGTCCCGCTGCCGGACGGCGTGAAGCTCGAGAACGTCAAGGCGACGTTCGCGGAGGGCGTGCTCGAGGTGAGCGTCCCTTTACCAGCGAAGCCGGAAGCGAAGGTCAGGAAGATCGAGATTCAGGAGGCCCCGAAAGTCGTGAAGACGGCGGCGTAGGGGAAATGACCATGAAAGTCAAAGACCTCATGACCACGGACGTCAAGACATGCACACCGGACACGACCGTCGCAGAGGCAGCACACCTGATGTGGGATGGCGACTGCGGCATCTTGCCGGTCGTTGACGATGGCGAGCTGGTTGGGGTGGTGACCGATCGCGACATGTACATTGCGCTCGCGACGCAGAATGCACGCGCCTCGCAATTGAAGGTCGGTGCAGTCGCGACGAGAAAGCTGGCGACGTGCGCGTCGGAAGATGACGTGCAGTCGGCCCTCGCCACGATGAAGCAGGCACGCGTCCGCCGTTTGCCGGTCGTCGGATTCGGCGGGACGGTGATGGGCATCCTGTCACTGAACGATATCCTGCTGTCCGCCGGCGCCGGCAAGGCGATCGGGAACGAGGAGGTCGTCGAGACGCTTCAGGCGATCTGTGCGCACCACCACCCGGTCCCACACATCATTGCCGCCTGAGCGGGCGTCACAGGGCCAGACCAGGCAGAACCGGTTCTTGCCCTCCTGGGAGCATTTCTCCCACGACGCGGACATCGGCCTCGTCGGCCTCGGGCCGACGAAGGCCGAGGCCCTTTCGTCAGGCGGCGATTGCGCTCACGGCAGTTGTGACCGATCCCGGCAAGGTGAGATCAACCGTTCCGGTGGCGCTCGACTGCCGCGCCCCCAATGACGAGCTGTTACTCGTCGAGTGGCTGAACGCGCTCATCTACGAGATGGCGGTGCGCTCCATGCTTTTCGGAGAGTACACGGTGGCCGTCGATGAAGGTGTGCTGCGTGCGACGGCCTGGGGCGAAACAGTTGAGCCAGCCCGGCACGAGCCGGCGGTCGAAATCAAGGGCGCCACGATGACGGCGCTCCGCATTATGCCCGTGGCGGGGGGGTGGCGCGCGCAGTGTGTCGTCGACGTGTGACGCATGGCGGCACAGGAGGAATCTATGGATACCGCGTCGCTGATTCGGAGTGCCCGCGAACAGACTCGTGAATCTCGACTTGAGCCTCGCCGTCGGGAAAGCGCCGGCAGTCGTACGGGGCCGGCGATATCCGGAGGGACTCGCAGACGTCCGAACCCAGTTGTACGCTCGCAGGCCCCGCGAATACGGTGATCCGGTGCTCCATGGGCATGCTCGATCGCTGCTGTCACACGATGCAGCGCCCGCGCCAATCATCGGTGGCACGGCGGCTGGGCTGGGGAGGGCCGGTTCAGGAGTGGCAGTGTGGTTGCTTTCTCGCAGTCATGAGGTAGGAGTCGCGGTCATGCGTTTCAGGAACCGTGAAGAAGCCGCAGCGTTGCTGGCAGATCGTCTTGCCGCCTATCGCGGCGGCCGTCCGCTGGTGTTGGGTGTGCCTCGCGGCGCCGTGCCGATGGCGCGCATCATCGCCGATGCCCTTGGCGGCGATCTTGACGTCGTCCTTGTGCGGAAGCTCCGCGCGCCGGGGCAGCCGGAGCTGGCGATCGGTGCCGTGGACGAGACGGGACGCGTGCTGAAAGGCGCGTACTTTGACGTCGCTTCTCACGAATACATCCGGGAAGAAATTCGCGCTCAGCAGGAAATCCTCCGCAAGCGGCGGGAGCTCTACACGGAGGCACAGGAAGCTGTGAACCCGGCTGGGCGCATCGTGATCGTGGGTGACGACGGAATCGCGACCGGGTCGTCGATACCGAAGCCGACCGCTCAGCAGCAGTGAGACGTGGATGGCGACAACCCAGATGCTTGGCCGGTGGGCCCCCATCATCAAGCCCCAGCGGCCGTGGCCCGTTGAGCCGAATCTGACCGACTATGCCGCCGCGCGCGCCGCGTTCTCGTGGGAGACGGCCCGGCGTGCGCTGGATGGGCTGCCGGGCGGTCGTGGCCTCAACATCGCGCATGAAGCGGTGGACCGGCACGCGGCGGGACCACGTGGTCGAGCAGTGGCGATTCGGTGGCTCGGACGCGCGGGCGAGCGCCAAGAATTCACCTACGAGGACCTGCGACGACAGACCAGCCGGTTTGCCAACGTGCTGCGGCGTCTCGGCATTCGCAAAGGGGACGTCGTCGCGACGCTGCTGGGACGTGTACCCGCGCTCTACGTGGCCGCGCTGGGCACGCTCAAGAATGCGAGCGTCTATGCGCCGCTCTTCTCGGCGTTCGGACCAGATCCGATCGTGGCGCGTCTCACCAAAGCTCAGGCGCGTGTTCTGGTCACGACAGCGTCCCTGTATCAGCGGAAAGTGCTCGCGGTGCGGGCACAGTTACCCGATCTCGCGCACGTGCTGCTCGTGCGCGATGGCTCGGCGCCGCTTCCTCCCGGGACCCGCGACTTGGCGACGCTTCTGGCGAGCGAAGACGATCGGTTCGAGATTCCGCCGACCGATTCGCAGGATCTGGCGTTGATGCACTTCACGAGCGGGACGACCGGGACGCCGAAGGGCGCGCTGCACGTGCACGAGGCGGTAGTGGCGCATCACGCGACCGGACGCTTTGCGCTCGACTTCCATCCCGGCGACGTCTTCTGGTGTACCGCCGATCCCGGCTGGGTGACGGGCACTTCGTACGGCGTCATCGCGCCGCTCACGCACGGCCTGACCAGCGTCGTCGACGAAGCCGACTTCGATGCGCCACGCTGGTATCGGGTGCTGAGCGACGAGCGCGTCACGGTGTGGTACACGGCACCCACGGCGATTCGGATGCTGATGAAAGCGGGTCTGGATCTGCCACGTGCGCACGATCTGCGCGCGCTGCGCTTTCTCGGCAGCGTTGGCGAGCCGCTGAACCCGGAAGCGGTGGTGTGGGGCGTCGAAGCGTTCGGGCAGCCGTTCCACGACAACTGGTGGCAGACTGAAACCGGCGGCATCATGATCGCAAACTTTGCGTCGATGGATATCCGGCCGGGGTCGATGGGACGTCCGCTGCCCGGGATCGACGCCGCGATCGTGCGGCCCACCGAAGACGGGGCTGTCAGGGTAGTTGGCGAGGCCGACGCGGAAGGAGAGCTGGCGCTGCGCAGTGGATGGCCGTCGATGTTCCGCGGCTACCTTGGTGAGCCGGAGCGTTACACGAAGTGCTTCGCGGGCGAGTTCTATCTGACGGGCGATCTCGCGCGCCGTGATGCGGACGGCTACTTCTGGTTTGTCGGGCGCGCCGACGATGTGATCAAGTCGTCGGGGCATTTGATCGGACCATTCGAGGTCGAGAGCCTGCTCATGGAGCATCGCGCGGTGGCGGAAGCAGGCGTGATTGGCAAGCCCGATCCCGTGGCGCACGAGACGGTGAAAGCTTTCGTGCTGCTGAAGCCCGGCGTCGAGCCTGATGAGTCGGTGCGGCGCGATCTGCTCGCCTTCTCCCGCCTGCACCTCGGGGCGGTCGTGGCGCCGAAGGAGATCGAGTTCGTGGCGTCGCTACCGCGCACGCGTTCCGGCAAGATTGCCCGGCGCGTGTTGCGCGCGCGTGAGCTGGGGCTGCCGGAGGGTGACACGTCCATGCTGGAGGCCATGTGACACTGGAAACGTCTTCGGCGGCACTCGATCGCGACGTGGCTGTGGTGCTGCTGCGAGACATGCTGCGGATCCGTCGTTTCGAGGAGAAATGCGCGGAGCTTTACAGCGCGGGCAAGATCCGCGGCTTTCTGCACCTCTATATTGGTGAAGAAGCCGTTGCCGTCGGCGCCATGCGCGCGCTGACCCCTTACGATGCGGTTGTCGCAACCTACCGCGAACACGGCCACGCGCTCGCGCGTGGAATTGACGCCGGGCGGTTGATGGCCGAGATGTACGGCAAGCAGGAGGGCTGCAGCCGAGGGCGCGGCGGCTCGATGCACGTATTCGACGCAGCCGCACGTTTCTACGGCGGCAATGCCATCGTCGGCGGCGGGCTTCCGATTGCAGTGGGCCTCGCGCTCGCCGATGCGATGACACACCGCGCGCGGGTGACGGCGTGCTTCTTCGGCGACGGTGCCGTCGCCGAGGGAGAATTCCATGAATCGCTGAACCTCGCCGCGCTCTGGAAGCTGCCCGTTCTCTTCGCGTGCGAGAACAACCTCTATGCAATGGGGACGCGCATCGACCGGGCGCTTTCGCAGACGGACCTGGCGGCAAAAGCGCGCGCCTATGGGATACCCTCTGCCACCGTGGACGGGATGGACGTTCTGGCGGTTGCAGCCGCCACACGAGTCGCTGCGGAGCGCATTCGCGCGGGCTCCGGTCCGCAGTTCCTGGAATTTCGAACCTACCGCTTCCGTGCGCATTCGATGTTCGACGCCGAGCTGTATCGTGACAAGGCTGAAGTCGAGGAATGGAAGCAGCGCGATCCGATTCACTTATGTGCATCGCGGCTCGAAGCCGAGGGAGTGGTCGATCGAGCCGCGCGCGCCGCGCTCGATGCCGAGGTGGAGGCGGAGATCGCCGGTGCCGTGGCATTCGCAGAGGCCGGAACCTGGGAGCCGGTCGAGCACCTGACGCGCGACGTCTATACGCGCCCCTTGTAGCAGGGTTCACATGTCCACCACCGTCGCGATACAGCATGTCACCTACCGTGAAGCCCTGCGCCAGGCGCTGCGGGATGCGCTGCTGCGGGATCCGCGAGTCTTTCTGATTGGCGAGGACGTGGGGAAGTACGGCGGATCGTACGCCGTGAGCAAGGGCCTGCTCGCCGAGTTCGGTCCCGAGCGGATTCGCGACACGCCGCTGTCGGAATCGACATTCGTTGGCGCGGGCATCGGCGCGGCCCTCGGCGGTATGCGTCCGATCGTCGAGGTGATGACGGTCAACTTCTGCCTGCTGGCGCTCGATCAGATCGTCAACAACGCGGCGACCATCCGGCACATGTCCGGGGGGCAGTTCAGTATCCCTCTCGTGATTCGGATGGCGACCGGCGCGGGCCGCCAGCTCGCGGCGCAGCATGCACACAGCCTGGAAGGGTGGCTGGCCCACATTCCGGGCATTCGGGTGGTCACACCTGCGACAGTGGAAGACGCACGCGGAATGTTGTGGACGGCACTCGAGGATCCCGATCCGGTGCTGATCTTCGAACCCCAGACGCTGTACAACATGGAAGGCGATCTGGCGGAGTCGGCCGGCGCCGTTGAGATCGATCGCGCTGCAGTTCGGCGCATGGGAGCCAGTCTCACCATCGTCACGTATGGTGCGACCTTGCACAAAGCACTGACTGCCGCGAGCACTCTGGCACAAGAAGGTATCGAGGCCGAGGTGGTTGACCTGCGTACGCTGCGTCCGCTCGACATGACGACGATCGAAGCATCGGTGCGCAAGACCCGCCGCGTCGTGATCGCGGATGAGGGCTGGCGTAGCGGGAGCCTGTCAGCCGAGATCGCAGCGCGGCTCGGCGAGCGGCTCTTTTACAACCTCGACGCGCCTATCGCACGCGTGTGCACCGAGGAAGTGCCCATTCCGTACCCGAAACATCTCGAGGATGCCGCGCTCCCCCAGGCCGACACGATCGCCGCCGCGGCGCGGGCGCTGCTGCACTGACACCGCAAAACGGTCTACAGTCGGTTGGCATGATCGAGTTCCGGATGCCCGCCTTGGGCGCTGAGATGGAGGCCGGCACGCTGGTGCAATGGCTGAAGCTACCTGGAGATGCGCTCAAGCGAGGCGACATCATTGCCGTGGTCGACACGGAGAAGGGCGCCATCGAGATCGAGGTGTTCGATGACGGCGTATTGGATCGCATCCTGATCGCGCCAGGTGAAAAAGTGCCTGTAGGTACGCCGCTGGCGTTCATCAGAGCGGTGGGCGAGGCTCCATCCGCCGCTGTGCCCCATGCGGCGCTGACGATTCCATCTGCGCCGCGTCCGGAATGTCGGGCGTCTCCCGGAGCCCGAAAGGCCGCTGAGGACTTGAAGGTCGATCTCGCGACCCTCGTGGGAACGGGACCCGGAGGCGCCATTACCCGCGAGGATGTCGAACGCGCTGCCGGCCGGGCCCGTGAGGCCCCGCCGGTGCCGACTGCACCGGCACCGCCGTCGCCCGCAGACAAAATGGCCGCGATGCGCGCCGCGATCGCAGCGGCGATGTCGCGGTCGAAACGAGAGATTCCCCATATCTATCTGTCGACCACCATCGACATGAGCGACGCGCTGGCGTGGCTCTCCGCGGAGAATCAGCGACGTGCGGTCGACCGCCGGTTGTTGCCAGTGGTGCTCTTGGTCAAGGCGGTCGCGAGGGCGGTCGTCGAGGTGCCTGGCGTCAACGGTTTCTGGGTCGCGGATCGATTCAAGCCGGGCAGCGGCGTGCATGTCGGGTGCGCCATTGCCCTTCGGGGCGGTGGCCTTGTCGCCCCGGCGATCCACGATGCCGATCGCAAGGACCTCGATACGGTGATGAGCGAGCTGACGGACCTCGTCGCGCGCGCACGTCGCGGCACCTTGCGCAGCTCGGAACTTGCCGATCCGACGATCACGGTCACGAACCTCGGCGATTTGGGTGTCGAAGCCGCCTTCGCCGTGATCTACCCGCCGCAGGTGGCAATCGTCGGCTTTGGCAAGGTAATGCCGCGGCCCTGGGTGGTCGATGGCCGGATTGAGTCACGGACCGTATTGACGGCGACCGTGTCGGCGGACCATCGTGCCGTGGATGGTCGCCGCGCTGGCCAGTTCTTGTCGGCGATCGAACGGCGGCTACAGGCGGTGGGTCAACTATGACGCGTGCTGAGATACACGAAAAAGTCCTGCAGGCGCTGGCCGGCGTCGCGCCCGAAATAGACACCGCGACGTTCGAGACGGACGTGGCGTTACGCGATCAGGTGGACCTCGATTCGATGGACTTTCTTCGCTTTGTCATCGAGTTGCACAGGCAGTTCGGCGTCCAGGTTCCAGAGACCGATTACCAGAAGCTGTCGAACGTGGCTGCCGTGATTGACTATGTTGCCGCGCATATCGGTGTGACGGCGCCATCTCGTTGAATTAACGTCCGTGCTCATCCGGTTGCGGGCCCGTTCCGTGCAGTGCCTTCGTGTAACGCCAGCAGCAGAGCAGAGAGCAGACACATGCAGCGACTGATCGAGCAGCCGGTGGGCGATGGAGATCTATTTGAAGAGGGCGGGCGCCTCGGACGGGTGCACTATCATCTCGCCGTGTATCAGCACTTCTCCGACGAAGGAGAGCCCGTGCCGGCAAACCTGGAGGTGGAGGGCCGCATCACCGCGCCTGACGATCTCGACATCGCGGGCCTTCATCGACTGGGCCTGGAATTGACGCTGCGCCTGGTTGACGGGCGTGCGCTGGACTTCCGGATTGTTCACGAAGACGGGAACATTCACTCCACCGCACGCGGGCTCTACACACCGGATTGAGCTCTCGTGTCGCGAGGATGATCGTTCGCCTCGGCGGCCACTTCGCGCACGTCCACGACGAATCAATCGACACGCGGCACGACGAAACGGCTGGCGAGGCCTGGCTGCACGGTCGTTGTGCTCTACCGCCGGCCGTCGCCATCACCGTAGGCATCCACGAACGTCGGGTCCGAGCGTGCGACATTTCGTGCGACATCCGATTGGCAAGAGACGCAAAAGGCGGCGAACGGACGAAATCGGACGCGAACAGCGGCGAGTCCGAAGTCGTTGAACCGATCGCCTTGCGAACCCCCCGCTGCGCCGGGCGAGTTCTCAGGTGCCACCACGCCTCGTCTCCTCTCAATTCAACTGAACTGCCGGGCGTTGGGATTCTACTCTTCGTTCACTTTGCTCGGAGGTCAGGACGTCGACCGTGATTCAAACGACTGATGGCAATCAACGCTCACACGCGCGTCAGGCGGTGGGTCCTCATCCACGGCATCGGTGAACAACGTCCAATGGCGACGCTGCGCGGCTTCGTCGACGCCTTGCTCGAACCTGGTAGTTATGAGCCGTAAGGAACGACAATTTGCGGCAATGTTTATCGGCTGTGCCAGCACCATCGTCCGGTGGGCGCCCCTGCGCCCCCCGCATACGCAAGTTCCTCTCACTCCCTACGGCGTGCTGACGCCCTTGATGCCGATAACGGGCGTCATCCGATACCGGTTGCTCCCCGTCAGGGTAATCGACTTATCGCCGTCGAAATCCAGATCGATCGTCGTCGTGCCGTTCGCGACTAACTCGAACTCACGGTTTAATTTCACTTCGCCTGACGGGATCTCGAGTGGCGCACTCGATGTGAATCCGGTGGGTGGTGCCAGCGTCGCTGCGCACGCAGGTTCAGCTGTCGCCGTGCCCCCCAAATAGATGACGGCCTCCGACACAACCAGCCTCACCTGAGTGTAACGTGCCGCGGTGAGCGAATCCGCACCGAGAATATCGATAGGTCCTTCGAGCTTCTTCAGGTTGCACGTGCGGCTTGTGGTCGCCGGCGCGCCCGCGAAGTCCACGGTCATCCAATCGCCGTCCGTAGGATGAATCTGCAGTTCTCTGAAAGTCACGTGGACCGCCGAGGCATCGCCGTAAGGGGAATCCGTGATCATGACCCTCAGGTTCCCGGATTGCGACGGACCGGACGGTGAGCCGCACGCAATAGTGGCAATCGAGACGCCGAGGGTGACGGTCAGAACGACGGTAAGACGCAGCATAGAGTGCACTTCCTCCAAGCAGGCGACTGCCGCAAGAATGTGACCGATTACGAAGGAAGGCTCTAAGCGTTGCGAGACCAGCACCTTGCGCGGATGGTCCGCCCACGTGGACAAGCAGTCAGACGCACAGTCTCGTGCAGCCTGTTTTCAATTTTGGTGGTTCTAAGTTAGATGCCACTGCACGAATGTGCCAGCGGTTTCGGCCTCGGCCAGGGCTACCAGCACTCCGAGTAGAGCGCGACCAGGAAGAGATCGTGCTCGTGCGAAATCAGCGGCACGTCGCTCGTCTGGTTCCGGAAGCGCCGCGTCAGGACGCCCTGAGCGTGTTTGGCGATTTGTATCGCACGCTCGACGATCAGACGGCCGAGGCATTGTCGGCTGCCGTCGCCTCCAATCGAAAGAGCCGCCGGGGGCGCGTGACGGAGTTGCGAGATCCGTGGGCTGGTTGATCGATACCAGCCTGTGGATCGCCGTTGAACGCGGAGCGCTCGCAGCGGCCGATATTCACGCCATCACTCGACAGGAACCAATCTATCTCTCCCCGGTCAATCTCGCCGAAATCCGCTTCGGTCTGGAGCGGCTGCTCACCTCGAACGCGAAGGATTGTGCCGACATTCCTGGGCTGCAGATGGTCGTCCTGACACTGCCGTCGTCACGATAACAGCAGCTCGAGATCCTCGCGACGGAGATCGCGAATGAGGCTCTCGTCGGCGCGCACGATCGCGTCCGCGAGACGTCGCTTCGTGGCCTGCAGCTCCAAGACCTTCTCCTCGACGGTATCCCGTGCGATGAGCCGGAACGCGAACACGGGTCGTGTCTGGCCGATGCGGTGGGCGCGGTCGATCGCTTGTGCCTCAACTGCCGGGTTCCACCATGGGTCCAGCAGGAACACGTACTCGGCGGCGGTGAGATTCAGGCCGAGGCCACCCGCCTTCAGACTGACGAGAAACAATGGACAGCCATTGCCCTGAAACCGCTCCACGCGGGCCTGGCGATCCCGGGTCTTCCCGTCCAGGTACTCGTACGTCAGCTTCGCCTCGTCGAGCCGT
>Ga0209640_10000038_pt1 | contig 71099 bp, 129 predicted proteins | sample RifCSP10_1_FD_184018 | JGI IMG/M metagenome (GOLD analysis project Ga0209640, IMG submission 184018) | Soil microbial communities from Rifle, Colorado - Rifle CSP2_sed 10_1 (SPAdes) (version 2) | ecosystem: Environmental > Terrestrial > Deep subsurface > Rock core/Sediment | place: Rifle...
CAGGATTTAAGTTACTGCGCTCAGAAAATATTAGAACAATTTCGCAATAGTGGATATCTTATTCATTTAAATGGAGTAGAGGTTGTGAATCCAGAATACGACAATTACGCCAATGATTCTCTAATGGGCTTTGGAAAAGAAGAGTCTCAACAAGCAAGTTTATTTAAACCAACCAATCCCAAAGATGTTGTTGGGGTTAAAAAGGCGCCAATTTCTACTGTGCCCCTTACTGTTCTAGTTGAATTAGGCGTGGCCATGTTAGAGGGCGCTAGGAAGTACGGGCGGCATAATTATCGCGTTGACAAAGCTTGTGCCTCTGTCTATATTGATGCTACGTGGCGCCACTTGAGTCAATTTTGGGAGGGCGAGGACATAGATGCGGATTCGGGCCTTTCTCACATTACCAAAGCCATTGCATCCTTAGTAGTATTGCGCGATGCTATGATTAATTCACAATGGGTAGATGATAGACCGCCTAAAATTGCCTCTGGGTTTTTTACTGAGATGAATAAAAAGGCCGCCGCGGTAGTAGAAAAATATCCTAATGCCAAGGCTGCATTTACTGAAGTTCCACTGGGGTAGGATATGGAATATATTTGTGATTATTGCCTAGGCGCCTTTGATTATGACTTGTATTACGAGGGTGAGAATATTTGTGATGGGTGCTTAGAAGATTTAAAGGACGACTTTCGAGATGAATAAATGGCATGAACATAGATGAGTTTCACCATTGGCTTGTTAACACCATTGGGTTTAAGTCATATTACGTGGAGAAATCACTCAATTGTATTTACGTTTATTTGCGCAATGGTAAATTGCATTTTGTTTTTAATGGCAGCGAAGTTGACTGTTGTTTAATGGCTGGCGGCATGGCAACGCCTGAAACATACGAAAATATTATACGGGTGGTTTTTCCATTTGTGGATTTAACTGCACCTGGGGCGTTAAAGGAAATTCAAGAAAAAATTCGAGGGTTTAAACAACAATGAATATAAGAGAATTAGTACCTATTGGTGATAATGATGGTGAAAAAATAGTGTGTGAATTATCATCGTTTTTAGGGAATTTTGCGTCACAACAATATATAGACGTGAAATGTATGCCCGCTGCAATTAGAATCATCGCGGCATTTGCGGCGTACGATAAAAGTGGGCGGGTTGAGGATTTTATTGCGCGATTGAATATGGTGAATAAATGCCAGAAGCATTGATATTTCAGCATTCAGATGTTAAATTATTTTTGAAGGAAACACTTATATACAGAGTCAAAGTAGGTTTGCCGTATTGGGAGTATAGAACCGACACAGGGCCTCTTGGTTTTATTCAACGTGGTTCTTATGTGATGTATGATTATTTTAATGAGAAAATACAGCGTCACCTCTTTAGGCTTATTAATTGCGAGAAGCAAAATCATTTTGTTATGATTCCTACTAATTATATAGATGAGCAACTTGAAGGGCCGTTTGGAGAATAATAAATGCAAACTTATGGCGATGGTATACAAGTTGATATTAATAGTTTAATGGAGAGTGGTTTTTACTGGGTTAGATTGTGTAACGGAGATTTAACAATTGGCTTTTATGATAGAAATAAGGAAATGTATCCGTGGACCATTATTGGTTACGATGAATGGTTTCAATCTATAGATATAGTGGCTTTTGTTAGATTAACAGAACAAAACCCGCAATGGAATATTTAGAGGTATTTCGTATGAATGTTAGTGAATTACAAAAAGAAACTTATCAGGTTGCTAAATCTCGCGGTTGGTATCAAGAAGCGGCATCGCGAGACGAGATTTGGAAACACCTTGGTAATATTCATACTGAAATAAGTGAGGCTTGGGAATTAGCGAGGCAACCCGATTTTAACCCTCAGGCGATTTGGGTGCATGAGAAAAAGGGCAGCCCAGAAGGGCTACCTATTGAATTGGCAGATGTTATATTGAGAGTTCTAGCAACTGCCGAGCATTACGGTATTGATATGGAAAGCGCTTTGGTGGAAAAAATACATTTTAATAAAACGCGGCCGTGGAAGCACGGTGGGAAAGTTATTTAGTGCCCAAAGTAGTTCATTGTAAAAAGGCGCCGCCGGGCACATTTATTTACGTCGGGCGGCCTACCAAATATGGCAATAAATTTACTCATAAGAGCGGAACAACGGCAACACATGTTGTTAGGAATAGAGACGAAGCGGTAGAGGCATATAAAAGTTGGATTTTATCACCAGAGCAGGCTACCCTTAGAGATGATATTAAGAGAGAATTGCGCGGGGCGGATTTGGCTTGTTGGTGCGCGCCATTAAGGTGCCATGCGGAAATTCTTTTGGAAATTGCAAATGAGGACTAAGTGTATACGGATGAAAATGAAGGCGAATGGTGTGAAATTTGTAAAGTATATCACGATTGGAGCGGATTTACTCATGCCGATTGGTCGGATTGTTGCGCCTGTGGATGTAGATGTCTCGCGGGTCGTTCAGATTGACATGAATAGAGGTATTAAATGACAGATTTGCCAGATTGGTCAGACTACAATGAGTTGAGTGATAAACTTTATGCTCTTACGTGTTTCGTAGAAGAACAGTTTGGGCCGCTCGAAACATATTATTGTTATCATAAAAATCACAAATATACTTTATGTTTAGATTGCGGCGCTGCCAAATATGCTAGTCCAACTATGCGTTTTAGAAAGAAAAGCGACGATGCCCCAAAAGAAAAACTATCCTAAGTGGTTTAATAAACATTGTGCGCCGTATAAACCATACAAACCAACTACGCCACAAAAACTAATTGATTCCCCGCTTTGTATAAAAAATATAGATATTTCTGGTGGATATTATTCAAAGGAAGATTGTATCGGTATAATTCCACAGGAAGATTTTGATTATGTCGAGATTTCTATTGATTATGATGACGGCCCTCACATATTGCGGTTTATGAAAAATATTCCCTCAGACAATACTAATTACCCCGCCCAGGTAAAACAACATAAAAAAGACATGGAAAAATATCACCAGGAGTATGAGGTGTGGAAGACAAGAAATAAAGAATGGAAGGCGTTAAAGGCTCGTTGGGAAAAGGAAGAGGAAGAGGAATTGCGGGCACGTGAGCAGAAGGAATACGAGAGATTGAAGAAGAAATTTTCTAAGGATAGTAAAAATGAATAGGGTCGCTCTATGAAAATTTTAGAACATTGTAGTGGGCGAGAGTTGGTGTTGGAATTGGCAAGGAGGTTGGGGTTAACAGAAGTTGATAAAAAGAAATTTCCAGATAAAAGGGAATTTACACAAAACGATAAATCTATCGTGTTCGGTCGGGGTTGTGGATGTAACGGATTTATAGTAGAATTCTTTTTAGAAAATGATAAAGTTATTTTCCATGCGGTGTGGGAATGAGTTTTGTAGCCAAGATTATTCTAGATTCGCTTAATCCCCACAATGGAATTAGGCTTACGACCATGGAATTGACATATCCGCGGTTTATACATCAAGAAATAATGACACATAGGCTATTCTCACGCAACGCTGCTTCTTCGCGCGCGATTCCTATAGAGAAAACAATCAAGGCTGTTAAAGAAAATCCAGCCATGCCTGTTTCATGGGGTAAAAATCGTAAAGGTATGTCGGCAACTAAGGAAATACAAGAAATTGCGGCGGCCCAAGATACTTGGCTTGCGGCGCGAGATAAGGCCGTGGGAGCGACTGAACAATTAGCGGCGTTGGGATTACATAAACAAGTTGTAAATAGAATACTTGAGCCTTTTGTGTGGATGACAATTATTTGTAGCGCAACAAACTGGAGTAATTTTTTTGCACTTAGAGACCATCCAGATGCTCAGCCAGAAATTTCGCATCTTGCGCGATTAATTAAGAGTGTGCAGAGTAACGCTACCCCTGTTGAGCGAGAATGGCATTTGCCGTTTATTCAGGAGGATGAACAAGATTTACCTTTAGAAGTAAAACAAAAGGTTTCTACTGCGAGATGTGCGCGTGTTAGTTATCTGACTCACGATGGAAAACGTTCTCTTGAAAAAGATTTGGAATTACATGATAGGTTGCTTAAAGGTAGTGGATTCGGCCATTGGAGTGCCTTTGAACACGTTGCTAAGGCAACTAACTTAATGGGTACTTATCCAGACTTTACCTATGAGCATCTTAAATGGTTTGTGCGGCCAATTTGGTGCGGCAATTTTCAAGGTTGGATACAATATAGGAAGACGCAGGTTGGCGAATGTCAGTAGTAGGAAAATGTAAATTGTGTGGGCGGTTACTATTTGCTTATTACGGGTGTAATTTCTATTGTGACAAATGTAATAAATGCGGCTGTTCACAATGCAAGTAGCGTACCCTTGTCAATTATATATTATTGATATTGATTATCTAAGTGTTGGCGTAGTAGTGCGCGAAGTTACTGCAACACATGAAGTGAAAATTGATGGACGCGGCACTTTGGTCTATTACATGGCAAATGATGTAAAGATTAAGGCTACTTATGGTAACATTGACAATATGCAAAAATCCGATGCTCGTCGTAAGGTGCATATTAATCAATTTAGGCGGCCTAAGCGAGAATTTGTTACACAAGATAATTTGACTGAAAAATTAAACGAGGCGTTTGATAAACTCAAAAAAGAATTACTTGGTAGAATTGAATTTTCCATTAAAGAATCTATCTACCATAGATATTTGTCTCAGAAAGATTTGCGCGCAGCTATTGGGTTTTTGCCACAATTTACAATTGTTAACGAATGGCGAAAAGAGCATCAATGCAACTAGAATACATTACACCTAGTCGAATTAAGTCTTATCAAATATGCGAATTTAAATATTTTTTAGAGTATACTCTTAAGTACCCGCCGTTGCGTGCTCCCAATATTTATGCGGAGCGCGGCAGTGCGGTTCATCACGCCCTAGAACATTATATAAATGCATTGGCAGCCGGTAGCGGGGCGGCATGGCAAGAGCATCTAAAGGATTACTATGCCTCTAGTAAACTTTGGACATTAGATAACCGCAGCGAGGCAAAGGGCGGATTTCCGCATCCAGTAGAAAAAACATGTGAATCGTGCCCGTGGTTTACTTTAGCGGCCCAATGTGATATAGCACGCGCTCCCGTTGGGGTGGTTGAAGGTTGCCCGCGCCCGCATTTTGAGGAAGATAGTGCGCTTATTGAAAAAACCCTTCATAGAAGAGATTATGAGCCGTTAAAACAAAGTGCGACTGGTAAGTTTACAAAGCCTATTTTGGGTGTAGAGCACGAATTTCTTATGGAACTTGGCGGGGTGAAAGTTAAGGGCGTCATGGACCTTGTATTTGAGGAAGATGACAGCACAATAGAGGTGTGCGATTGGAAAACTGGGCGCGCCATGTCATACGAGGCCGCGTTTAAAGACCCGCAGGTGAGAATATATGGGGCGGCGGCCCGTAAAATTTGGCCGCAATATCAACACGTTATAGTTACGCTCTTTTATTTGAAACACCGGCCGGTTTCCGTGCCGCTTTCAGAAAAAGACGATGAAAAAACACTCAAGTCTCTTCATAAGTATTTTGAGGAAATTTCTAATAATAATAACCCTCAGCGGCAGCAGAATTATCTTTGTAAGAATTTCTGTATTGGCTATGAAAATTGCGGGGTTATTCAGCGCAACTTGGTAGTTGACGAAAAAGTCCGTCTACCTGTAATACAGTGTGAGTGGGCGGCTAGCGATGGTGATTGTTGGGGACATCTAGAGCCAATTAAGCAAGATGTAAATATTACTAAGGCGCACAAATTGATTTATACGTGTGATGGGCATAGTAAACTTTGTGATGGTGGCGTTTATCGTCTTAATGAATGCGATGTATAATGACTAAATATAAAAATATTCCTATGGTTCATTTACATACACATTCTCAATATAGTGAGTTAGACAGTGTAAGTAAAGTTTCGGATATTGTTAAACGAGCTAAAGAGTATGGTAATAGTGCATTAGCTATTAGCGACCATGGTACCATATCGAGTCAAATAGAAGCGTATGAGGAATGTAAGAAGGCAGGTATTAAATGGCTGCCCAGTGCGGAATTTTACCACATGCCAGACCCCGCAAAGGCTAAGGAGGAAAAGAACCGCCGTAACCACCATTTAATCCTTATTGCCATGGATAATGAGGGGTGGACTAATATAAAGAAATTGACCACTAAGGCTAATGAGCAATTTTATTATGCACCGCGCATTGGTTACAAGGACATAGAGGAGCATTCGGGCGGCCTCATTTGTATGACGGCTTGCCTTAAAGGCATTGTGCCTTATTGTGTTGCAGAAGAAAAATACGACGAGGCTTATGAGCACGCGCGCAAATTACATGGGATTTTTGGCGACCGCTTTTATATGGAATTACAGGACGGCGGGCTCGATGTTCAAATAAAAGTAAATGAAGTTATGCGGCGTATGGCGGAAAAATTAGGCGTGCGGACTGTGGGCGCCCAGGATGCTCATTATGTAGAGAGAGATGATGTGGAGGGGCACGAGGGTATTTGGGCTATACGAACGCGCAATACCTTTGATGACCCAATTGGCTACGGGCCGCGGGAAGATTTAGAAGGGCAGAAAACGCGACCTTATTATTCCACCAGGGAATATTGGTTGAAGGATGCCCATCATATATTAAAAGAGCCACTTACTACGGAAAAAGGGGCTACGCGCTTTTCTACATTAACACAAAAGGAGATTGAGGAGTCGGCCGCTATTGCTGATAGGTGCGGGGTAGTTGAAATAGAAAAGAAAATGCATTTGCCGAAATATCCATTTGTGCCGCAAGAGGACCAGGTTGGATGTGCGGCGGCCCAATGCGTAGAAATTCGTTCAGAAGAAGTTCAGGATAATTTTGATTATCTATGTAAGTTGGTAATTGTTGGATACGAGAGAGCTTATCAGCGCAGTTGGCTTGACCGCACGGAAGAACACAAGGAAAGATTGGCGCGCGAACTTAAAGACATACACGACGCGGGTTTAGCAGACTACTTCCTAATAGTTTGGGATGTTGTATTATGGGCGCGGTCAGAAGGCATTGCCGTTGGGGTTGGACGCGGAAGCGCGGCAGGAGCGATGACTTCGTATTGTTTAGGTATTACAGGCGTAGACCCTCTTAAATATGGACTTTTATGGGAGCGGTTTTATAATGCGGGCCGCAAAGGTTCATTAGCAGACATTGATTTAGATTTTGATAAACGTGAGCGCGATAGGGTTATCGAGTATATTAAGGAACGTTTTGGCACAGACCGCGTTGCACAAATAGGCACGTTTAATACTTTGGCCGCCAAGGCTGCTCTTAAAGATACAGCCAAAATTCTTGGCAAACAGGGTGGCATGTCTTTTGAAGATGCTAATGTTATGACGCGTTTTATACCAACAAATCATGGTTTGACTGTTACAATAAAAGAATCGTTGGAAAAGTCGGACAAACTAAAGGAATATGCGGAAAAATATCCTAGGTTGTTTAAAGTTGCACAAAAACTTGAAGGTTGTCCCAAATCTCGCGGCACTCATGCTGCTGGGGTGTTAATTTCAGATGAGCCCTTCTCTAATGGTTTTCCACTTAGATGGAATCCTAAAGAAGGTAAGTTAATGACCGAATGGGATATGGACATATTAGATAAGTTACAATATTGTAAGCTAGATTGTTTGGCCCTCAAAACGTTATCTGTATTAACTGATATCGAAAACATGGTTAATAAGGAGAAATGATGCATTCTATTACACTCTTTCCATACTGGAAAAATGGCGACGATTTTAATAGTTTTTTAGAACATTCTAAGGGTAATGTTACTGAGGCATTACAAAATTGGGCGGCGCGACTTCAAGATGTTGCCAATCAACTAATTAATGTAGCAGAGGCCATTAAGGACGTTGGGGCATTTGCAGAGGGCGATACACACCTGAGTTTAATTAGTGGGTTGGACGAAGAGTTGGCGGCATCTTTGGCGGCCAAGTTTAATATCGTTGCGCTTAATGAATTTGATGAAGACGAAGATGAGTCCGATGACGACTTTGAAGATAAGGAGACATTAGATGATTGAGAGTGTTTCTGTTAAAATAAAATTAAACCATCCATTGGCTAGAGTTCCACAATATGCTCATTGGGGAGATGTCGGGGCTGATGTTTATTCTGTTGAGCGTAAAGTTGTTTACCCAGGGCGTACTCTTACAATAGACCTTGGATTCTCATTAGAAATTCCCGAGGGATGGGAAATGCAATTGAGGAGTCGTAGCGGGTTGGCTGCCAAACATAGTTTGTTTATTCTAAACTCTCCCGGCTCAATAGACAGTGGATACCGTGGCCCCATGAAGGTTATTTTGCATAATGCAGGAGACCAGTCTTATACTATTGAAGTTGGTGAGAGAGTTGGCCAATTGATATTGAAACCGGCGCCCGTTGCTCAATTTATAGAAGTAGATGAATTATCTGATAGTGCGCGCGGTGTTGGTGGCTTTGGTAGTACTGGTAAAGTATAATGAGTTTTCTAAACGACTTAGACAAATCTCGCAAGGCAGTTTTGCTTCTATTAGATTACTTCATAGATAAGGGCATTGTTGCGTACGAGGCAAATAAAGGCGAGCAGCGGCGCGGGGACATTTTAATTGACGGGCCGCCCGCCTTAGGTATTGAAGTTAAATACGACATAATGGCCGCGCGTACCAAAAATTTATGTTTCGAATTATCAAATGGTAAGCGGCCCACTGGTATTGCAGCAACCGAAGCGGACCACGTTTATTATGTAGTTCCGCACCAACAAAAAGTGCGCATTTTTGTTTTCGACATACAATCCCTTAGAAGTTATTTGGACAAAAGTACCAAGGTAAAAATTAAAAAGGGCGGCGATGGTAATAGGTTTGACTTAGGCATAGTACCTATTAAGGACATTGTGAATGACAAAGTGCCGCTAGAAGATTTTATTTTAGAACGGAACTAGAATGCCCAATTACAAATATGCATGCGACAGATGTGGCTTCTCAAGGGAATTTTTTATGTCAATTAATACAGACCCCTCTTTTCCTATTCAATGTGAAAGGTGTAACTTATTTACTATGACGCGGCGCGTTACGAGAGGGTTTTTTGGCGGTCTCAAAACATATGCCGGGGACTGGTTTAAAAAGCAATATGGCCATGACATAGGTGAAAGAGATGCAAATTATGCGAGCGAGCAGGCCGCACTAGATAAACAAGTAAAGGAATTAAAGAAAGACTATGGAATAAACGTTCAAGAGAAGGCTAAAGAAGTTCCGAAGTCATCATAAATGATAACTGTAATAACTGGCCCAATGTATGCGGGCAAATCTTCTTATTTAATTTCTCTTCTAGAGCGGCATATTATCGCGGGCCGCACCGCTATTGCATTTAAGCCCGCCAATGATACTAGATATTCCACGGAGGGTATTAGAACGCATTCTGGGCGGTCATTTATTTCTATGTCAATAGATATTAATTCCCCTAGTGATATTGCGGCGGCCGTCGCAAAATATGCAATGGAACGCGCCACTGTTGATATTGTTGGAGTGGATGAAAGTCAATTTTTTGCCGCGCAGGAATTGATTCATACCATAGAGAATTTGGCTTATGGCCAGCGTATAGATGTTATTATTGCGGGACTTTCCCAAGATTCAGATGGCAAGCCGTTTGGCGCACTTCCTCACTTATTAGCTGTTGCAGATGATATAGTACATCTAAAAGCTGTTTGTGCTAAGTCTCGCGAAATTAATGCGGCCACTCGAACATTTCGTAAAGTGCCCATTGGCGGCCAAATTTTAGTTGGCGGCACCGAAGCATATGAGGCCCGCTCGTTTTCTACTTGGATGGATGGAAAATGCTAGTTCACCTACCGGCCGAAGTTAATGAGAGACATCACAAAATTGACAGGGCGAGTAAGGCCAAGAAGCGCCTTGATTTTTCACGCATTCCCTTAGATGATAAAAAAACATGGGACTTAATCTGTAGTGGATTTACCAAAGGTATATTTCAATTAGAAAAACAATTAGGCAAGCGGTATTCTAAGGAAATTAAGCCGCGCAATATTAATGAATTGTCCGATGTTATCGCGCTTATTCGGCCCGGATGTATGGAGGCTGAGTTTAGGGAAAAGCCAGATAAGCCTGGGGAATTTTCTTCTATTACAAATACATATATTAAGGTAAAGAATGGCGAGTGGGAGCCGGAATATCTTATAGAAGCATTGCGACCAATACTGGAGAATACATATAGCGTACTTATTTATCAAGAACAAATAATGGAGATTATGTCAAAAATTGGTGGGTTTAATCTAAAGGATTCAGACTCATGTCGCCGTGCGGTCGGAAAAAAAAAGCCAGAGGAAATGAAAATTGTCAAGGAAAAATTTTTAAATAGTGCTACACAACAAGGATATGATGAAAAAATAGCATCTACTATATTTGATTGGATTGAAAAATTTTCTTCCTATGGGTTTAATAAGTGTGTGAGTGGAGACACACTATTATATAGACCTTCTTGTCATCAAAAGGGTGCTGGTACTCAGTCAGTTGGACATTTATATCAACTTAAGAATAGTTCCTCTTATGCCAAACTTCATAATCAACATCCGTTAAGGAGTAAGTTATTAAGAGAAGGTTATGGTCAATGTCTCGCATTATGTAAAGATGGTCGAGTCAGGCCGCAATTTATCAAAGATATTCATTATAACGGAAAACAACAAGTATATTTAGTTAAGGATAATTTGGGGAACGAAATTAAATGTACGCTTAATCATAAATTTATGACTCCTTATGGAATGAAACCTATAGGGGATATTGGCGTTGGTGGAGAAATTATTTGTCACGTTAATCAATATGAAAATAATAAAAAGAAATATAATTTACATGATACAACCGAAAGAAATAATCCATTTTCACTAATAGACACTACTGGGCGTCGTAATGGTGGATTTATTGAAGGTAATCATGCTAAATTGATGGAAATACAACGGAAATATTTTGATGTTACAACTTGTATGTTATGCCACATTACTCCTGATAGGCTGGAGTGGCACCATAAGGATGGTAATAGAAAAAATAACGATGAAAATAATTTAATTAAGTTATGTGTTTCTTGCCACAAGAAAGAAGATTATAAAATTGGTAGAAAGAAAAAATGGGATAAAGGACATCCATCTATTATTAGCGTTGTGACGGCAATAGATTTAATTGGAGAGGAAGAAACTTTTGATGTAGAGATGAACACCGAGGAACATAATTGGGTAGCAAATGGTTTTATTGTTTCAAATTCTCATTCTGTATGTTATGCTCTTAATGGATACATGACCGCATATGCAAAGGCCAATTACCCCTTAGAGTTCTTTACGGCCATGTTGGCCAATTCAGATGGCAAGCAGGATTCTCTAGAGGAAATTCAAGAATTGGTTTTTGAGGCGAAATATTTCGGGATTAAAGTTGAGCCGCCATGCTTGCGTCTCCTTAATACTGACTTTAGAATAAAGGATAATAAAACCATTTCATTTGGGCTTTCATATATTAAGGGCGTGGGGCAAAGTTCTCTTAAATCGCTTGAAAATTTGTCGGGTGCGCGGTCGCCAACCGATTTATTAAAACTTGCGTTTTCTAAGGGAACCAAAGTGCGCTCCAATATAGTAGACGGGTTGATTAAGTCTGGCTCGTGTGATTACTTGGGACCGCGTATACCGCTATTGCGCGCCTTTAGAATACTGGGCGAGATGACAGAGCGCGAGCGTAGCGAAATATTCCTCCATCTAGGAGATGATTTTAACATAGATGGTGCCATCGCGCATCTCATGGATTCTAAGGTGCCAAATAAAGCACGTAAGCCAAAATTAACCGAGTGTATTGAGACAATTAATAAATCTCTTGGCGGCAATTACAAGCGCATGAGTATTGCTTTTGAAAAACACTACCTTGGTATTCCTTTGTCTGGCAGTCTAGTTGATTTATATTCTGATGAAAAAGTAAATATCAAATGTAGAGATTTTCCTAAATTGAAAGAAGGGACGCGCGGCTCCATTGGGGTTGTTATTGAAAAGGTGCGCCAGATTAAAGATAAAAATGGCAATTACATGTGCTTTATGAGCGTTAGCGACGATACTTATATGTTAGATTCTGTAGTTGTATTCTCATCGTATTATACCAAGTTGTCGTGGATAATTGAGGAGGGCAAGCCCGTATTAATTACTGGAAAGAAAAATCAAGGGAGTTTTTTAGTTCAGTCAATTGAGCACTTGTAGGGTTGACTACTATACACCACTTTACTATTATACTTACACAAGGAAAGTTGAGGATTTATGTTTGGTGAAAATTTTGTTATGCTAATGGGTCGTGTGGCGTTTGATGGCAAGAGTCGTCAGGCGGGTAGTGGGCGCGTTTCTTCTTTTCGCATTGCTTCGTCTGAGAATGTGAAAAAGAAAAATGGCGAGGTCTTTAAAAAGACAGTGTTTGTGGACTGCGAGACTTGGGGCCCGCAGGGCGATTTTGTAGCTACACTCCGCAAGGGCCAGTGGGTTATTGTGACAGGCAAATTGGCCCAAGAAGAATGGGAAAAGGATGGTGTCAAGCGCTCTAAGCACAAAGTGGAAATCGAGACCGTCCGTCGCCTTACAGGTCCGCTAGACCAAAATACTGAAGCGCAAGTAGATGCGGGCTCTGAGAGCGAAGGCGACGACCTTCCATTCTAGCCGTGGAAGAATACGCGCGTATAGTTTCATGCGCTCTAAAAAACATTCCTCTTGAATTCATAGATGATGCTAGGCAGGCCGGTTACGTTGGAATACTAGCCGGCTTGTCTAAGCTTCACACGGTGAAGTCCAATAAGGATGGGTTTTTATATAGATGCGCGCGAAATGAAATTCTTAAAGAATTGGGCCGCTTACATCGTCCCTTCTCACTCTCTAAGGATATTTTTATTCTATATCTGAAATATAAAAACATGAAAGATATGGGCACTGAGGATTTACTTAATCTCTCGGAAAGCAGAGTTGAGCAACTAGAAAAATTAGTAGGGGTGGGACTAGAGAAAATTTATGAATAGGCGCAGAATATTATTTGCCGGCGAATTTTCTCAACTCTCTACGGGGTTTGCCACGTATCATCGCGAGGTTATGCGGCGACTCCATGCTACTGGTAAATATGAACTAGCTGAATTTGCTTCATATGCAGCCCCAAACGACCCAAGGGCCGCTGGGTTGCCCTGGAAATTTTACGGCGTGCTGCCCGCCACTCAAGCAGAAAAAAAAATATACGAAAGCGACCAGCGTAATCAATTTGGGCGGTATAAATTTGATGCCGCGGTAGCAGATTGGCAGCCAGATATTACGGCTCTAATTTTAGACCCATGGATGGTTGAGCATGTTTTTACATCTCGCTTTAGGAAAATGTATAAAATTTTCTATATGCCCACTGTTGATTCGGCGCCTCAAAAGCGCCAGTGGATTGAAGAATTATATCGCAAAACAGATATCCTTACTACATATTCTAGATATGGCAAAGGAGTTTTAGAAAAGGAAGGTTTATTAGTTGGAGATGTTACATCTCCTGGTATTACTCTAGATGTATTTAGGCCACTAGATAAACTGGCTGTTCGCGAGGAATTTCATCTTACGCCTTCGCTTCTTGTCTTTGGAACCGTCATGCGTAATCAAAAAAGGAAATTATTTCCAGACCTTTTTGATGCTTATGCCACTCTGAGAAATAAATATGCGCCGCGTCAATTGGTTAATAGGGCTAAAGAAAAAACGCGCACTGGTCGCTCCCTTAGTAAGAATGAGAAAGAAGCTTTGCGTATTGAACATAGTGTGCTATATTGTCACACATCGTGGCCCGATTTAGGTTGGGATTTGCCGGATTATATTCATCGTTTTGGCCTACAAAGGCATATTGTTTTTACATATAAGTGCGATGCTTGTAAAGCTGTATATGCAGATTGGTTTGCGCCTTCAGACCAGAAGGGCATGAGAATTTGTAGGTTGTGCGGTAATCACGCCTCTCATATGCCAAATACTCATAGCGGTGTGGATGAAGAATGGCTGGTTAAGATTTTTAATCTATTCGACGTATATATTCAGCCGGCCATTTGTGAGGGTTGGGGTCTTCCCATTATGGAATCTAAGGCGTGCGGTATACCGGGTTTATATCAAAATTATTCTGCTATGGAAGACCACGTAGAAAATGGCGGTGGATTGCCAATTAAAGTGGGTAGATTTTTCCATGAGGCAGAAACGGCGGCCGTTCGCTCCCTTCCTGACATTGACGATTTAGTCGCAAAGATGGCGCGGCTGGCTTTTGATGACAACTTGAGGCTTAAGTTAGGCAAGGAAGCTCGAAGATGTGCTGAAAAAATGCACTCGTGGGATTTGACGGCGGCTAAAATTGAGAGTCTTTTGGACTCTGTGGAAATTTCTAATAGAAATGATACTTGGTTGCGGCCCCCAAATATTCAGTTTGTCAATAATACGCCGCCGCCTGCCAATTTAAGCGATGGCGATTTTATTGCATGGTTATATATTAATATTCTGGGCCGCGCGCCAGACCAAAAGGGATTTGCGGATTGGATGAGTAACCTTTCTAATGGTTCTGACAGGGCGTCTATTGAGAGGTTCTTTCGAGAAGAAATTATTTCATCAAATACATTTGAATCTATTAGATGGGCAAAGGCTACTGGTCAAAATATGTCTCGGAGTGTTACCAATTTAGAAGGTATTTTGATTTAATGACACCGCGCATTTTATTTGTAGGTCCCCTACTGGACTATAGTGGATATGCGGCGGCGGCTCGAAATTATGTGCGAGCCTTAGACCCACTTGCTTATGTTGTTACAAGGGACCTGCGTTACGATAGTGGTGGGTACAAGAGGACTAGTAGAGAGGAAGAATTGTCTGGGCGTACGGCTACCGACGTTAACATTGTCATTCAAATGACAACGCCCAATGAAATGTCTCGTAAAGAGGGAAAATTTAACGTCGGCATTTTCTGTTGGGAAACTGATAAAATACCACCTCAATGGGTTAGTGCGCTTAATTCTATGGATTTAGTTATAGTGCCATGTGAGGCTAATGCCACTACAATACGCCAATGTGGCATTGTAGTGCCCGTTGTTAAAGTGCCATTCTCTACCGACACTCAAAGATTTAAGCAACCTCAAGAACCGCTTGAACTGAATCAGTTTAGTGAGCATTTTAAGTTTCTAAGTATTTTTCAGTTTGCTAAGAAAAAAGCATTTGATGTGCTTATTAAGGCTTATTTAAGCGAATTTGGTCCAGACGAAAATGTACTTCTTATCTCTAAGGTATATTTTGGTTTTAATGACGGAGAAGCCGAACGTCAACGCTTACTAGAGTTGGTTGGCGCGATGAAAGAAATGTTGCGGCTTAAAAACTATCCGCGGGTTTTACTACTTCATAAAATATCTTCGTTTGAAGAAATAGATAAACTGTACGCCACTGCGGATTGTTACGTACTACCTTCTAGAGGAGAGGGTTGGGGTGTGCCACACTTAGATGCACTTGGATTTGGCCTTCCTGCTATTGCCACAAAAGGGACTGGACCAGAGGAATTTATTACGCCTACGTGCGGTTGGTTGGTTGATTCGCACGATAGTCCGGTTTTGGATATGCCACATCCATTTGATTTTCTCTATACCGCCAAAGAAAATTGGCGCGAGCCGCACGTTGGACATTTAAGACGATGTATGCGCGAGGCTTACGAAAAATGGAAAATGTGCGAGGTAAATCCCATTTGGGATAATATGCGCGCGACGGCTAAAAACCGCGCTTCTGATTTTTCAAATGAAAAGATTGGGCCGCTTTTATTTTCAACAATACTCGATTACTACAGAATGGCAAAATGAACATTAACCTAGTTGCTCCAATTTCTCAGTTAGGCTATGGCGTTGCGGGCTTTAATGTACTAAAGGCGCTTGTGCGCAATGGCAATCATGTAGCTCTTTGGCCTATCTCAGAGAAAATTTCTTGGGAAAATAAACCGGCCGATTTGGAATTAATACAAAATGCGATACGAGCTATACAATTATTTGACACATCTGCGCCGTCTATTCGCCTTTGGCATCAACACGACCTTGCCCTTTTTCCAGGTAAAGGCACTAAGGTTGGTTGGCCCATTTTTGAATTAGATAATTTTACATCTATTGAATTGAATCATCTAAACGCGCCCGATAGACTCTTTGTATGTTCAGAATGGGCCCTTGGTGTTATAAGGGCACACCTTGGTAATATTCCCGTAGATGTCGTTCCATTGGGTGTAGATAGAGAAGTTTTCTTTATAGATGAAGAAGCACGCGCTCAACGTCCATATTGGAGTCGTGAAGATACGGCGTTTCTCAATATTGGTAAATGGGAAGTGCGCAAGGGTCACAATGAACTACTAGAGGCTTTTAATAAAGCGTTTGAGCCTACTGACAAAGTTCAACTATGGATGATGAATGACAATCCCTTTATTGAGTTGGAAAATGAACAATGGAAAATGCGCTATTTATCTTCTAAGATGGGCGGAAGGATAAAATTTTTCCCGCGCGTAGAATCACAAGGTAAATTGCGCGCGTTGATGAATCAAGCGGATGTCGGAGTATTTATCTCGCGGGCCGAGGGTTTTAATCTTGAGCCGCTAGAATTGGCGGCGTGTGGCATTCCAAGTATTGTAACGAATTATTCGGGCCACACTGAATATTTAAATGAAAATAATGCATTGTTAGTAGAACCAGATGGAATGGAGAAAGCGCACGACAATAAGTGGTTCCATGGTCAAGGTATGTGGTGTACTTTCCCCCTAGATGATGTTGTGGAGAAGATGAGACAGGCGCACCAAATGCGACAGAGCGGCGGCCTAAATAAGTTTACTAAGGCGCTTGGGGAAACTGCCAGTAATTTTTCATGGACAAATACCGCCAGAACTATTGTTCGGGTGCTTAATGTTTCTTAAACAAATGGATGGGGTGCTAGCCGAGTTAGATTTGGCGGCCAAACCATTTAAATTAGTAAAGTGTGTGGCGGCCCACAATGAGGCCGACTGGATAACTTATAATTTAGCCAATTGCTATGACGAATTTGACATTATTAGGGTTGTCGAGGGCGCAGTTGAGGGGCGGCCCAATGCAACCAAGGACGGCCATAGCACAGATGCTACCTTGGAGCTTATTCGCTCCTTTCCTGACCCGGCGGGTAAAATTGAATTATATACTCAAAATAGACCATTTAAATCACTAGAGGAACAGAAACAGGTATTTATAGATGTTGCATCAAAAGACGAAGAAGAAACAACGTGGAACATCGTCTGTGATGTTGACGAATTCTACATGGAAGGGTCGGTTGAAAGAATTCGTGAAGCGATTAAGAAAAGACCCAGCGCCAGCGAATTTATTCCAACGTTCCTACATTTCTACAGAGACGTTAGACACATTAGGGATTATGCCGGTGAATGGTCGGTCTGGCACCAAAGGATATTGCGTAAGCAACGTGGACAAAAATACCGTTCACATCCGGTGGTAAGCGACGTTAACGACAAATGTACTTATTTTTCACCCGAATATCAGGTTAGTAGGTTTATTATACCAGACTTGTTCATTTATCATTATGGCCACGCCAAATCCATTGAATTTCACAAAATGAAGCAAGCGTTTTACAAAAGCGAATTAAAGAAATTTGCATTAGAAGATGGCACCAATGCTTCTAGGAAGTTCGATGAGAAATTTGCGGAATTTGCGGAATATAGAGAGCCACTCAACGAGGTGTTGGAGTTTGACGGGCCGCATCCTCATGCTCTTTCTAACCATCCAATAATGCAACAGGTTGAACCATTTTATAGCGATAAGAAATTGCGCCATTGGCGGCAGGCTCGTGCGTATAGTGAAGAATTGCCAACTATTCCCCAATGGATGTTGTTTGAACGGCGTATGGTGGCATTTTATAATACAATGAGGGTGTGATGCGCGAGATATCCTTAAAAGATACGGCCGAAGTTTCCATTATTGTCCCAATGTATAATGCAGAAAAATGGGTCGGCCAAACTCTTTCTTCTCTTCTTTCTCAAACATTTAAGGACATTGAAATTATTCTAGTAGACGATGGTTCTACGGATAATTCAAAGAAAATCTACGACCAGTTTAGTTATGACCGGCGGCTGCGGTACATTTGGAAGAAAAATGGCGGGACTGGGAGCGCCATTAACGTAGGACACGAAAACGCGCGTGGTCGTCATATTACATGGTGCAGCGCGGATAATATATATTTCCCGCAATTTGTAGAGGTACTTCACGGTGCCCTTTCTATTGCGGCCCAGCAAAATGTCCAGTTGGTCTATTCCGACTTTTGTTTTATTAATGAGAAAGGTCAGAAAATCCGCGATGTGTTACACGACCGCCCACAACGTAATGTGGATTTAATCGAAGGTTATGATGTCGGAATGAGTTTTATGTATACGCGCGAATTATACAATCTTACTGGCCCATATTGGGAAAGAATCTGTGAAGATTACCAATGGGTGACTAGGGCGGCTCAATTTACCAACTTTGGCTTAATCAAGGCCGTGCTGGCGGCATTTAGGGTTCACGGAGGCCAAATTACAGGGAGTAGGAAGGAAGAAGAGGCGGCGGCGGCTAATGATTGTAAGGCTTTGGCGCGTGCGCTATATGGCCACTTGGGGCGGCCCGAAAATACATTGGTGCGCTAGATGAACACAATTGGAGTTCTTACGCCGTGTTGGAATGAAGAAGCCACTATTGTATTTACCATAGCATCTCTTATTGATGTAGTAGACCATTATGTAGTTGTAGACAGTGGGAGTACCGATTGCACCGTTGCTCTCATAAAGCATTTTTTCGCTGAGCATATTCGTAATGGTAAATTAATCCTATTGGAATATGGCCATACTAATTTTGACATGGGTAAAGTGCGCAATGCCGGCATTAAAATTATTAGGGACGCCCAATGTGATTTCTTCCTAAAAATAGACGCAGATGATGTTTTTTATTCAGATGGCGCGCATGCTATGATGGAAGTGGCTCGCGGTCTTTCTAAAAATGTAACGTTATATTGTATCAACCAATGGGAACTTTATCAATATAGACATGTGACAACTAAGGATTGGTTAGGTGCGCTAGTCGAAGATATAAACGGCCGCATTGATTCTACTAACCCACATTTTATGTGTTCGCGCATACCGCCTGCCGCCAATCCACATCCCTCTAATTTTCCCAAGAGATATGAGGGTTCGTATGGCCACGCGCGCATATATAATGTTCGTAATGCCGTGGCGGCTGGTAAGTGGACAGATGAGGCGCAGGGTAAAGTTGGCGAAGATATACACCATCCTGGTTTACCGCGGGTGTGTATTGGTAATAATGGGCTCGAATGGATTGTTCATTACGGGTGGGCGCGTCCATTAGAGAAGAAATTAGAAAAAGGCCGCGCGTGGTATGGGATTAGCAAAGAACGAGAGGATGTGCGCGTTGATAGGTTGCATACTACATGGAAATACATGGGGGTATATAATATAGATAAGTTGCAATATGGTGATTTGTGTTGGCCGCACAATGTCATTTTTCCTTTTAATAGACATCCAGAGGTTGTAACGCAATACGCCCATAGAATATTGGACTTTTTAAATGCGCATTAATGTTGTAATGGTACAGTCCGGTTGGATTTTACAAAAAATAGCCCAGAGAATTGTGGAGGCTTCTAAGTCTATTGACGGCGTAGAGTTTATATTGAGTCATGCGCCGCGCCTAGATGTTCATGCCAATTTCTATTGTGATATACAAAATTGTTTTGGCGGCAAAACACCCGTGATGGATATTGGTCTCTTTACACACGTTCACGCTAACGAATTAGGAAGCGTGGCGCCGCATACATTTATGTTGGATTATATTTTCCATATGAGTGAGCGGTACCTTGAAATGTTCGCGAAATGGAAAAAGTTTCCTCGGGAGCGTATGTCAATTATGGTGCCATGGGAAATTCCTTCTTCCTGGCAACTGAAAAAACCCACCATTGGAATTTTTCAACGCGGTAAGCACGAAGGTAAGGGTTTTTATCGCGTCATGGAGTTAATAGAATCTCCTATTGCGAAGAAATTTTCTTGGCTGTTCGTAGGGAACGACTGGGAGGATGTTTTAGAGCACGCACTTAATAATAATGTTCGTTGCGAAGTATACGCAGACAAGAATGTTCAATATCCAGACGGATATTCTGCGTTATATGACCGCATTGATTATTTGCTCATTCCCTCCAAGTGGGAGGGCGGCCCAATTTGTGCTTTAGAAGCTACAGCTAAAGGTATTTCGATTATTTCGGCGGATGTTGGGTGGGTGGGAGAGGTTTTACCCAAGATGTTTTATTCCAAATTATCTATATTTAAAACAGATGAAGAATTACAAAGTATATTAACCAACATATATAGTTCGTTAGCTTTTGCGCGTGGGTTAGTAGAAGATTATTCTTATTTACAATGTGCTCAACAAATAGCGGATGTTGTTAATGGAAACGTTTAAACTAATTTGTGTTGCGCAGACATATAATGAAAATAAATACCACGGCTGGGATGGTAAGACCAACTTAGAGAGATTTATGGAGTCAGTTTCGCAATATTGTGATGCTCTAGTGCTCTATGACGATGGCAGTATAGACACTACTAAAAAATTTGTGAGCGAATTTACAAAAACTCGCTCTTTCTCTATAGTCTATATAGATGGCGGCTCTAACGATTTTATTAACGAACAGCAACATAAAGCCAGATTATTAGATGAGGCGCGCAAGTGTAATGCTGACGTGGTTTTATGGCTGGACATTGATGAAATATTTGAGCGCGATGCTGAGTGTGGTGGGTTGAGACAATTAGCGTGGGAACTTATAGAAAAAAATATTGATGCGGCAAATTTTTATCAGAAAAATCTATGGAGAACTAATCGCTTCGTGCGCGTAGATGAATTGTGGGCCGCGGGTTTATTTTGTAGGTTGTGGAGAATGACACCTCCATTGACATTTAATAGAGGGGCAGGCTTACACCAACAACCTTATCCAAATGGTATTAGGAGTATTGTTACAAGTCCGCTCGCGGTTATTCATTATGGCTTTGCGGACACTGACTCCATTTTGAGAAAATACAAGGTATATAAGGAGCATGGACAAAATGGGCGGACGTTGGAGCGCCTATTAGATGAGCGCGGCCTTAAGGTCAACAGGGTTAATCCAAATTGGTTTAATGGCGGTATACTATATGGTCCTGGACAAGAAGTTTACAATACCCCATTAGTTGAGTGCATTTAATGCTAGTAGGAATGGTTCAAGTATATAATGAGGTGGCCAATGGCAATTTAGAACGTTGCCTTAGTAGTCTATCGCGCTATTGCGACGCCATTCAAATTTACGACGATGGTAGTACGGATGAACCACACGATATATATGTAAAATACAATTGCGATGTTATTTGGGGGCAAACTAATTCTTTTAAGGATGAATTGGCTCATAAACAAGCCCAATTGGATAGGTGTAAGGAACTTGGTGCTACGGCTATTTTAAGACTGGATTGTGATGAAAATATTGAAACTTCTGGTGAAGAATATATTAGAGACTTGCTTAAAGAACCTAAGCCATCATGGGCCTTTCATACTATAAATTTGTGGAGACATCCGGCCTTTTACCGCCTAGATAATTCATATAACGCAGTGGTGTTTAATCGCCTATGGCATGTGCCCCATGAGGGTTTAAAATTTAAGGTGCAGCGCGGCTTACACCTTACTAATTACCCCATAGGAGTTACAGAAGGCGAGGGTTTTGCTCCGTTTGAGATTATACATTGGGGTTTTGCTTCAGACAAGGCCATCTTGGATAAATATAAGATGTATAAGGAACATGGACAGTATGGACCGGCACTTGACCGTCTTATAGATGAGCGTGGGTTGGTTATTAAATATTCCTTACCTCAATGGTTCCATGAGAAATTTGAGCGGCCTGTGTATAATAAAATTTTTGGCGTACCGATAGCATCCTTGGTGTAAAATGCGAAAGTTTCTGCTGCCATTCTTTTTAGTTGCTTCCATTGCTATATGGGCATTGTGGCCAGCAGAACAAAGTCGAGTGGATATCAAAAAGCGCGCCGCTGTAAATGCAACGTGTAAGGTGGACGAAGTTGGTACGGGTGTGTTGCTTGAAACTGGATATGTTTTAACGGCTCGTCATGTTATAGGGGAAGATGTAATAGAGCGTACTCGTAAAAATGTCTTATTGCAATTTTATGGCGATGCCATTGGTGATGTGCATACTGCTAGTGTCCATTATACTTCTCCCTCCATTGATTTTTCTATATTGAAAGTTGACCTAACTAAATGTGGGTATCCGCATATCGGAGTGAAATTATCAACAGCAATTCCTTTAGTGGGCGAGGATGTTTATACGATTGGTGCATCTCTAGGAGAGCCATTTAGTATTTCTACTGGGCAACTAGGAGAGGGCGATAGTATTGGTCCGCGCACTTCTTGTTATATTTCTAAAGGGAATAGTGGCGGTGGCGTATTTCGTTTAAGTGAACAATTTCCATCTCTACTAGGTATAATCAAATCCGTTCGATATATGTTGCAAAATCACTCTATATGGATAACTATGCCAATGCAACAACAAGACGGGTCAACTATGGTTTTAATCACGCAAAGTTTCTTTCAGTCTTATCATTTTGTTAATGCTATGTCATATTATGTGCCTACCCAAGATATTTTAAAGGATTTAGGTAAGGTTCATTTAACTTCATTAGTAATACAGCATAACGCTATTAAATTTTCACCTATGGCTTTTTGTTTGTTAAAAACAACCCTACAGATTTGTTTGGTTCTCCTAAGTGTCTACTGTCTCCGAAAATACATTTTTAGCACGTAAATGTGTGACATGTGGCGAACTGATGCCGCTATCAGAATATGCTTGTTACTGCGGCGGTGGCCCAGTTATGCCGCTTAACTTAAATATCTCTCAGAGAGACTTCGTAAGGGATTATTATGGGAGGCGCAACGTGCATATTCTAAAAAGACTGGAGCGTGATGCGTGCGAATAGTAGTTACCGGCGGCGCTGGTTATTTAGGAGATGCTGTTGTTGAGGAATTATTGCGGCGCGGTCATGAAATTGTTCTAGTGGACAATCTCCTATATGGAGACATGTATCGCAGGAAATCTAAGCGGCTTACATTTCTGCGCGCAGATATCATGGATGCGGGTAGACTAACTGGCCTTATTGCGCAATCTGACGGAGTGGTGCATTTGGCCGCTATTGTGGGCGATGGTGCTTGTGTGGTTAACCCTGCTAGAACAATCGAAGTTAATGAAATGGCCACTGGCAATATTGCTGCGCTGTGTGCTCAATACAACATTCCCATTGTATTTGCTAGCACCTGTAGTGTTTTTGGAGCCAATTTAGAAATATTAAATGAGGGTAGTCCAACTAATCCACTTAGTATTTATGCGGGCACTAAATTAAAAGCTGAGGAATTGATTAGGGCGCGCCAGCCAAATCATTTTATATTTAGATGTGGTACTCTTTTTGGTCTTTCCACTGAGCACGGACGTTTACGTAATGACTTGGTAGTAAACGTATTAACTTACAAAGCTTGTAGCGGACAAAAAATATCTGTGTTTGGCGGCGCACAATATAGGCCGCTATTACATGTAAGAGATGCGGCGCAGTTTTTCTCCATGGCCATTTGCGGCCAAATAAATACTCCTGGCACATATATTATTTCTAGTGGAAATTATACCGTCATGGATATTGCGCGGGCGGTTTCTTCCCTATGCGATATTTCAAATGACATGATGGAAATTACAGAGGTGCGGTTTGAAGATTTGCGTAATTACAAAGTTGATGTTTCAAAAGCAAATGATGCCGCACTTATACCATATTTATCATTAGAAAATGGAATAACTGAAATGCGCGATTTCTTTAGAGAAGGGCGCGTAGGGAATATTTGGGATAGTAAATTCAATAATGCGCGTTACGTGGAGTTAATTTATGCTAAATGACCCATGGGTGGCAGAGTTAACACACCATATAGACGATAGGGGCTCGGTCTATTGTATTCAGGATTTAATGGATACAAAAGGTTACAAGCGCCTCTATACTATTTCTAATTGGGCGGCCAATCAAATACGCGCATGGCATTGTCATCGTAAAGGGGCCACTGCTATTCATGTAGTAGAAGGAACGTTTATAGTGGCGGCGGCTTCATTATTAGGTCGTGGTATTAAGCGTCATGTATTAAGTTCGACTAAACCATCTGTGTTTTTTATACCGCCAAATTGGGCCAATGGCCATATGAATTTAACTCCAACGGGCCGCTTATTGATTCTCTCCACGCTTTCCTTTGAAGAATGTAAGGGGGATGATGAGCGGCTGCCATATAATATTTATGGACAGGAAATTTGGAAGGTGGCGGCGCGATGAAGAAAATTGCAATATTGGGCCACGGTGGTATGTTGGGTCATATAGTAAAAGAAGTTTTTGCTTTTCAGCATGACCTAGAGGTTATTTCTTTTGGTCGCGAAACATTAGATGTGGTGCCGCGTTCCTTTAATGATATAGGTGTGAAACTTTCCTCACTTATGTCCTTCGATACAGATTATGTAATCAATTGCATTGGTGCAATAAAACCCACCTTTTCTTCTACAAAGAATTTGACCGTGCCACTTTATACAAATGCTATTTTTCCTCGTCAATTGGCAGACTGGGGAGAGTTAACACATACTAAAGTGATTCATCTAACAACGGATTGTATAACGAATGGTTCTAAGGGACAGTATATTGAAACAGACATACACGATGCCACAGATGATTATGGCCGTTCAAAGAGCCTTGGTGAGCCGCCCAATGCCATGGTAATTCGTACTAGTATTATTGGACCGGAGATTGAAGGGCGCCGCCGCTCTTTTTTTGAGTGGTTGAGAAGTAATAAGGGCGGTCGGGTGAGTGGTTTTAAAAATCATCTATGGAATGGTCTTACTACACTCGAATTGGCACATTGTCTATTAGATATTATTGAAAGCAACAAATGGGAAATGGGCACCTTTCATGTGTTTGCAGAGGATATTTCAAAGGCCAATATGATTAAGGAAATTAGTCGGATTTTCAATTGGAATATTCAAGTGGACGAATTAGATGCGCCCGAGAGTATCAATAGAACATTAAGAACAATAAAACCCTTAAATGATTTTTTGCGTAATCCATCCTTTTGTAATATGATTACAGAATTGCGTAGTTGGGAACGTGCGCGAGTGTGTTGATATTGGTGATTTATACAAAAATAAATTAACTAATGTGATTTACCAAGTAAGTTGGTTGTCTTCAGAATGGCTTACTGGCCTCACTATGGTTACGTTAAGAGATAATAAAGACATTTATTGGACACTTCAATTACATTATTTCCTAGAGCAGTTTGACAAAATATGAAAAAATTGGCTGTTATTGCCGGCATTCGGCCAGACCTTATTCGTCTATCATCTCTCCTGAGATTGTTAGAGGGACACCGTGATATTTCATATAAATTAATTCACACTGGGCAACATTATGATGCTAACCTCAATGATATTTTCTATGATGAATTAGAAATACGGCGGCCCGACATACAATTAAATTGTGCGGGTAAAAACCATAATGAGCAACATAGTAAGTTAATTATCCAACTGAGCGATGTATTAGAAGAATTGCGACCCGATGTGTGTTTATTTTTAGGAGATTCTAATGCGACTATTGGTGGCATTGTGCCACTTAAACTGTCCATTCCCATTATACATTGGGAGGCGGGTATGCGCTCTTTCAACTGGTACATGCCAGAGGAGCGTAATAGGGTGCTCTTGGACCGCATGAGTGATGTACATTATGTATATCATCAAAATCATTTGGTGAATTTAGTGCGCGAAGGTTATGACCCTACTAAAATCGTAGTTACTGGCAACAATATTATTGATGCTCTTATGTGGGGGTTTGGGAGGAAATTAATAGGCGCCCATCGTCTTGATAAATTTCAAGTGGAGCCCCGTAGGTATATCCTATCTACTCTTCATCGTAATGAAAATATCAACGGGTGTGCGCAAGGTATAATTAACCACATAGGGGAAGTGGCCCATCAATACGATACGCCGGTGTTGTTTATTGAAATGCCGCGCGTTAAAGCTCTTGGGTTAAATTATCCTAAAAATTTCTATGTTAGCCCACCTATTGGTTTTTTTGACTTTGTGTCGTTGGAACAAAGTGCCCTCCTGGAATTCACTGATAGTGGGACTAACCAAGAAGTGGCCGCAATTTTAGGAACGCCCTGTGTTGTAACACGCGATTGCACGGAGCGGCCCGAGTATTTGGACTACCTCAACGTAATGGCCCGTGAGGCCAACATTAATAAGGCCGCAAAATTCGTCATTGGAAATTGGGAGGCGGGTAAGACAAATAAACTATGGGGGCCGCCCAATGCCGCCGCTGTGCTCTTAGCAGATTTAGAAAGGCGTTTAGAAACGAATACAATAAAAAACTGGCGCGATTGTATAAATAATTGGAAATTGGAGCGTAATACGCAGTTTGGATATTAAGATGGAAGAAGATACCGTGGTGGAATTTCTGGGCGCCGCACATGAAATATATGAAGAAATGGCGCGGGTTATTTTAAATGAAACATTTGCAAAACATTATATGTTGAGTCTTTTAGATGCTCAGGCGAAAATACTTGATGCTATATTAGCGGTTAGGCGGCTTGACAGATGAAATTTTCATACAATACCGTTATTGGCCGCTCACCCTCCTTATGGCGTTGGCACGTAGATAACGTGCTGAGAAACGCAGGAATAAGTCGCTCATATTGGGACTTTAACGTATATTTATACTACAATGAAAAAATCCCTAGTGAGACCACAGATGAATTAATTAGTATTTGTAAGGAAAATAATATTGCGCATGAGTTACATTATGAAAACCCCCATGAGTCGTTTTTAAATCGTCTTTATGCCGCGTGGAACCGTGTTCAACTAATGGGCCAGAGCGATGTGGTAATTAGAGGGGGGAGCGACCAAGCTTTTGCGCCGTTTTCATTCTCGCGCGCATTTGACCATTGGGAGAGAGAAAGTGCGAAGGGCGAAGTGGTTTTAAACTTTCAGACTATAGAGAGTGATTTTGTCCAAGGTCAGTCGCGCCATTATGTGCGGCCCTTTGGAACCACCCCAGAGACTTTTAATGAGACGGCATTTGTGGATTTTGCGGACACTATAGCAATTGGCCGCGCCGTTGATATACACGAGGCCATGTCTCTTTGGGATGGTAAGCCGGGTCCATTTCATTCTTCATTGGGGTATCCTCACTATAGGGGTGACGGGGCGTCTTGGATGATGTCTAAGGGGGTATTTATGAAATATGGCCCTATGCCGCCGATGCAAGGTGGGTTTACTGGCGACGTTCTTATACACGATAGAATGGAAAGGGCGCGCGTGCGGTCTCTTATTTTGGGAGATGTTATTACATATCATTTAGCTGCTGGTGAAAGCAGGGAGAGATTTATTTAAATGGAAAATTTATTCATTATTGATATTCTAAAAGACTCTGGTATGTTAAGTTTAGAGGAGGGAATGAATATTTACCACCTCTTAATGCAAACATTACTAATGGATATTCCTGGTGATATTTGTGAGTTTGGTGTTTACGATGGTCAGGGTTCCCTTATTTTAGGAAAAACCTTAGAATTATTTGGTTCTTCTAAAGAGTTACATCTATATGATTCTTTTGAGGGATTGCCCGCTAAACATGCAAAAGATACTGGTACGCCATTTAAGCAAGGTAATTTAAATATGGTTGGTTGGAAGGGTGTCGATTCATATTTATGTAATGAAATTATTAATGAGAAGTATACTCAATGGGGCTTAAAACTTCCGAATATTCATAAGGGTTTCTTTTGTAATTTGAAAGAAGAGGAATTACCTAAGCAAATTTCATTTGCACATTTGGATGGTGATTTTTACACATCTATTCTGGACTCATTAAATATTGTCTATCCTAGATTATCAAAAAATGCAGTGGTCGTCATTGATGATTATTCGGATGTTCCTAAAACAATTCGTGCGCGGCAGATGTGTCATGGTCGCGTTGCTGGACCAGATGGCGGCCCAAATTTGCTACCAGGTGTTAAACATGCTTGTGATGAGTTTTTTAAAGATAAGTCGGAAAAAGTAAGTATGTTATATTCTGGTTTACAACCACACGGATACTTTAGAAAGATATAATGTGGAATATCACAATTTAATTTCGGTTTCAGTTCCGACTAGACATCGGCCGCACGTTATTAAGGATTTTATTGAAAGTTTCGACGCAACAAGTAAAGTAAAACCATTTTTAACTGTTTTACACGATGCTCCACATGTACCAACTGAAAATCCTAATGGCGCAGAAGAAAAGCCACAGTGTCCATTATCTGAAATTAGTAATGTTGCAAGTATGTTGACAGGATTACCTGCTCAAAATATTTTTGTTCCAGATAAAAGCGGATTGGCGCGGCTATGGAATATGTGCGTAATGTTTGCGCCTACAGATTGGGTTTTAATTTGCAACGACGATGTTGTTTTTGAAAATGGATGGTTGGAATTTTTAGAAGATTTAATCGCTACTGATAAGTATTATCAAATAGACTTGGCGTGTTATGCCGGGTTTTGTATTCATAAGAGTATGATATTGAAAATAGGATGGTTTGATGAGCACTTTTTAGGCGGTGCTCATGAAGACCATGATTGGCAATTGAGAATTACAGAGGCAAATTTGCGCGATTATCGTACTTACGAACACAATGATAAATTTCTTACTCATAAGACTTATACTAAATCAAAATGGCGATATAATGGTAATGATAAATGGTTGTGTAAAAAATGGAAAAGACAATCTCCTTGGGATTATAGGATACCATCATTTAGAAATGAACCAGAAGTAGATTGGCATCCGTCATATACTGCATTTTATGAAACGAAGTATAATTTGAAAAGTCATATTTCTGAAATTAATACAAACGTTGGGTCAAGTAGAGAAATCTTTCCATAAACGTTGAGTAGGGTAAAAAGATTTACATGATATTAAACCTAGGATGTGGACTAAGAAAAGAACAATGGCCTCCAAATAGTGATGGGCTAGACAAATTTGACTTCGGGCAAAAATACATATGGGATTTGGAGCGCATTGATAAGCCATGGCCAATTCACACTAACGAATATGCAGAAATTTGGATGTTTCACCTGTTCGAGCATATTGCGGCCCCCGCGGCTTGTATTAACATTCTAAATGAAATATGGCGCGTTGGTAAGCCTGGAGCAGTGTTTAAGGGTGCGGCGCCGCACTATATTAGAAGTAAAAACTTTACGCGTGACTTTTATCACATTAGGGAAATTTCAGAACACACCTTCGACGCGTATCTAGAGGGCTCTACGATACATTTTAACGATTATGGGGTCAAATGTCTATTTCGTAAGAGGGAAATTTACGTAGATGCTAACCAAGATGTTCAGTGGGTGTTGGAAATAGTAAAATAAACACACATGAGTCGTATACCTTTACCAAGTGGGCTTTATAAAGTAGTTTACGCAGACCCCGCGTGGCAATATTCCAATTGGACTGAAAAGAAAAACGGCGCGGCCATTTCTCATTATTCCACAATGACACATCAAGAGATTGCCGCGCTGCCAGTAGGGAAATTAGCAGACCCGGCAGGTTGCGCCTTGGTGCTTTGGGCTACCTGGCCCAAGATGGAAGAGGCTCTTTTTGTCATGCGCTCGTGGGGTTTTCAGTACAAAACTGGATTATTTTTGTGGAATAAAACATACGATGACGGGAGCCCATATTGTGGGTTAGGTTTCTACACACGCAGCGGTAGTGAATTTTGTCTATTGGGTCTAAAGGGCCGCATGCCGCCAAAATCTCATAGTGTGCGTCAGGTTTTAACGGCATCGCGCGGGCGACATAGTGCCAAGCCTCACGAGATATATGAGCGCATTGAGACCCTATGGGATGGGCCATATGTGGAATTATTTGCGCGTAACACACGGGCTGGCTGGGTATCTTGGGGGGACGAAGTATGAAAAGAGCAATTTTTCTAGGTAAATTTAAGCCATTCCACTTGGCGCACGAAACGATAATGCGAAGTGTGTTGGAAAGCGGCAAACCCCTCTTGGTTTTAATAAGAGAAACTTCCGATGCTGGCGATGATTATTCTCCTTTAGATGTAAAAGAAATGATTGAGGGCGCGTTTAAGGGTGAAGATGTTATTGTAATGATAATTCCAGATGTTGATAAGATAATTTATGGCCGAGACCCGGCTTATTCTTTTGAGGAATTAAATCCACCAGAAGAAGTAAGAGGAATTTCAGCAACTAAAATTAGAAAAAGCATCCAATTAAAAGATGATAAATGGCGCGCATGGGTATCACAAAGTGTGGAGGAATATTTAATTAAACATCATGGATTATAAGACGATTAAAAAATTTCTAAATTTATGTGACGTGGGTGCGCCGGCGTATAAATTTAAATCTATTGGTATTCGTCCTCAGCAATTGCCCAATTATATTTCTAAAATAAACGAGTTTAGGAAAGTGGTTGCTAACCGTGGCAACATTATTATCATTATTTTTGGCGGCCCTCGTACTGGCACATCTTTATGTTGTGCACTAGTTCAACGATGTGGATTTAATTTTGGTAAAACTCATGATAAACAAGAGGAACGTGGTGGTTATTTAGAGCATTATGTTAGCTCTACGCCGTTTGTAGAAAAAACAAACCAAAATAAATTATTTTTGATACGTTCTGAAAATATTAATGCTTTCAAAATCATATCGTTTCATGAACATATAGATTGGCTAACAAAAGAAGGGTTTGTGGTGAAAATCATTGCAACGTTGCGAGACAAACAATCTCGCAATGCTTCTACTGATATTCTTACTGGTGTTTGGCAAAAAAAAGATAAAGTTAAAATTCAAGAAGAAATTATCGCGCAAAGAGATAAATGGTTAGAAAATCATCCAACAGTGTCAGTATTATTTGTTGAATTTGAAAAACTCATTCAATTGGATAAAAAAACACTACAGGCGATAATTGATTTTACAGATGGTGATTGTAGTGTTGATGACCTTAAGGCTATCATTAATCCATCTCAAGTAAAATATAAATGATTGTTGAAACTCTTACTAGACATCTTATTAAGACAATATCGTGGCGCGTTGTTGCAACGCTAGAGTTAATTGTCCTAGCGTACATATTAAGCGGTTCGCTAACAATAGCAGTTTTACTGGGCGGTGTTGATTTAGTCATAAAGAGTGGACTTTATCTTATTCACGAAATAATATGGGCGCGGGTAAATTTTGGTCGCCAACTTAATACTAAAAGTGGATATTGTGTGCTTCTTACGGGATTATCCGGTAGTGGCAAAACAACCATTGCAAATGCTATCGCCGAAAAATTACAGAAAAAACTAATTCAGGTATATCAAGTAGATGGAGATATTGCGCGTCTCACCTTTTCTAAGGACCTTGGTTTTAATATAGAAGATAGGGAAGAAAATAATAAGCGGGCAGCCTATATAGCTTCGTATTTATCTACTAGAGGTATTGTGCTTTTGTCTTTTATTTCGCCAACGGAAAAAATCCGCGCGTATATTAAGCAATTTTGTCCTAACAGCATAATTGTATATGTCCAGTGTGATATTGAAGAATGTATGCGGCGTGACCCCAAGGGTCATTATGGTAAATTAAGAGATGGATTGTTGAATAATATTCCGTTTACTGGTATGCATCTAGATGCGCAATATGAGCCGCCTAGTCATGCTGATTTAGCACTACCGACAGAATCATTAAGTGCAGATGAATGTTCAGATAGAGTAATTAATTTATTAAAACAAAAAGGCGCGATATGATTAAGTCCAAGGGCGCTACCGATGAATATAGGAATGGTTGGGAACGTATTTGGGTGCGGCGGCGAGAATTTAAATTCACCCATGAAATATTGGAAAATCTTGCTAAATTACCCCAGCCTCCCGATGATACTTATGGTGAGGAAGAAGAAGAAGAAGAAATTGAGTATCGCCGCCATCGAGCGGCGCGCAGGCGAGTGCGCGAGTAGTTGACATTTTTGGCGCAGCCTCTATAGTTTCAATAGAACAATTATCCAAGGAGGTTTTCCATGACTCTTTTTCTAGATAGACCACTTTATTCTCGTCGTCCACTTGACCTACTAGACAATCTATTATTGGATTGGGGTAATTTGATTACATTTGATTCATATGCGCCGATTGCCCTAGAGCGAACGAATGATTCGCTTGTAGCCACGATGGAATTGCCCGGCGTAGAGCGTAAGGATATTGAAGTGCGTTTGCTAGATGGAGTGGTGACTGTAAGCGGCGAGCGTAAAGGTCGAACTCGGGGCTCGTTTATTGAGAGCTTCACTGTTCCTAAATCTACAAAAGCCACCCAAGTAAGCGCTGCGTTAAACAACGGATTACTAACTGTTACTGTTAAGGTAGAAACACCAGTGGCGTCGCCTGCGGCCGTTATTCCGGTTTCTTAATGCGCATTGGAATTTGCGGCGTTGGTGTTGTTGGTGCCGCCTGTGCAGATGGTTTCGAGCGTCTGGGTCACGATATATTTCGCCACGACCCGCGTCTTGGAACTTCCTTAGAAGAATTAACTGACTGGCGGCCCGACATTGTTTTTGTTTGCGTGCCAACGCCGGCAAATCTAGATGGGTCGTGTAATGTGAGTGTTGTTGAAGAGGTGGTTGGGCAACTGGCCACCTCATTCGATGGCATAATTGTAATTAAATCGACAGTGGAGCCTGGAACGACAAGGCGGCTAGCCGCTAAGTACTCGTGCGGCGAGCGCCTTGCGTTTGTCCCGGAATTTTTACGCGAACGCAGTGCCTTTAGTGATTTTGTAGAACACCATGAATTGCTTGTTATTGGAGTTGAAGGCTCGGACGCGCCATTTATTTTTGAATTAATAAAAACTGCCCATGGCCATTACCCACATAGCGTTGTCCAACTTTCATGGACTGAAGCAGAACTTACAAAGTATTTTTCTAATGTTTATTGTGCAATGAAAGTTATGTTCGCAAATGGCTTTTGGGAAGTGTGTGAGGCGTTGGGTGCTAATTACACTAATGTCAAGAACGCAGTAACTAAGCGGTCCGTAATAGACAATAGTTACTTAGATTGTAATGCTAAGTGGCGCGGTTATTTTGGTCCATGCTTGCCAAAAGACTGTAATGCATTTGTCTATTTGGTCAACAAACTAAATATACCCGCCCGCATATTTCATGCCATTAGAGACGATAACAAATTATATACCCCAACGGTTCCAGAAGGCATGAGGTTGAATTGAAAGCGCTTTTCACATTAGATTTGTCATGGGATGATGTTTGGGCGGCGACCCCACGTCCTGTTGGGGAATCTCAAGAAAATTATTTGAAATATTCAGAAGTGGCAGTGACACTTCGAGATGGTTCCAAAATGACTCTTTCAGAAGAACTTTTGGTGAATCTAGCCGGTTTCATAAAATCAGAAAGGGCGCGTCGTGAGTCTATATCTAGTTGAATTGCCAGAAAATCTTAATGAGGAGTTTTTAAGGCGCGCGTTAATGAAACAAAAGGTTGTAGCTAAGAGTATTGTACACCTCACTGGACCTCTAAAGGAAATTATTGATTCTATGATTTCATTAGTTGTGGATTTAACCCAACAAATGCGCGATATAGCGAATGATTCTATACGCGAACACGAATATAATTCTCGGCATAATCAATATGACTAAAACAGTAATAGTTACGGGCAGCCAGGGGTTTATTGGCACTTACTTATGCCGCGAATTACTTAAGGCTGGTTACAAAGTCGTTGGCTTTGATAATTTTTCTAAATATGGCAAGGTGAAAAGGCCACACGATAGTCACTCAAATTTCCTTCTAGAAGAATTAGATTTAACCGCCCAAGTTCCTGATTTTCACAAATATAACCCCACCTATGTTATTTTAGGAGCCGCGCTTATTGGTGGCATTGCCACATTTAGTACTTATGCTTTTGATTTGATAATGCAGAATGAACTTATTTTAGCCAATTCATATAAGGCAATTTTGTCTACAAATAAACCAGAGCGCGTTGTAACTATTTCCTCTTCCATGGTATACGAGGGCGCCGATGTAGAATTTGATAAATTAGAATGGTTGGCTAGTAGTAATTGTTGTGGTTATGGTAATTTTCCAATTTTACCAGAAAAACACGTATGGCCAACAAAAGAAAATCAATTAGATGATTTGCCGCCACCTTGTTCAACCTATGGTATGCAAAAGTTAATGAGCGAGTTTTGGGCCATTGGGGCAGCCAAGCAATATGGCATTCCCTATACTATAGTGCGGCCATTTAATTGTGTGGGGGCTTATGAGGAGCCTAGTATTTTCGACGTAGATGTAATGAGCGGCAATGTGAAAATGTTAATGTCTCATGTGTTGCCCGACTTAGTTCATAAGTGTTTAGAGGGACAAAACCCTCTCCACCTCCTTGGAGATGGTAGTCAAATAAGGTGTTATACTCATGGTAGAGATATTGCGCGCGGTATTAGGCTTGCCATGGAATCTCCTAGGGTCAACCAAGCATATAATATTTCGGCGGCACAACCTACAACCGTATTGGAGCTTGCTAGGTTGGTTTGGGAGATAATTAATCCCAATAGGGAATTTAAAGTTCAGTATGACGAGCCATACCAATGGGATGTTCAAAAGCGCCTCCCGGATGTTACTAAGGCTCGCGAGGAACTTGGTTTCGAGGCAACAATATCTCTAGAAGAATCAGTTATAGAAGTTATTGAGTATATGAGAGAAATGAGAAAAAATGACTGAGAGATATCTTATAGCCTCCCGCGCCTTTATTTTCTTAGATGAATGGTTGAGTTACCTTCTTTTGTTGTATTTAGCCACACATAACCATTGGGTTTTATTTGCCTTAGTCCTTCTACCGGTGGTATTATTCAATCTCATTGGCTACACGCGTCATTGGGAATGGGAAAAGCGGGTTTTTGGAACTTCAGAAAGTGTGCAGAGCGACACAGATGCAAATACTAGCCCATCGTATACTCAAACCATCTAAAGAATATGAGGCCGTCGAAATAGACGTGCAGGTGGATGAGGGCGGCGCGCCCGTTGTATGGCACGATTGCACAAATTTACTCATAGGAAAAACCCTTCATACATATATGGAACAAAGCGCGGCGCGGTCCATTTTTGTAGATATTAAGCAAAATTTACCAGTGGAACAACTAAGGAACATAGTAGATGTGGTTGGTGATAGATTACTGGGCTTATTTGACGTTCCATTCCCATCGGCATATTTTGCCCGCAAGGAAGGTTTGCCAATTTATGCGCGCCTTAGTGAATATGAGCCCGTAAATCGCCTCTTTGATTCCTTTTGGGTTGACCCGCTGGCCGCCCAAACTTTTAGCACGCACGCCCATTTAATAACTTCAACCGACCCGCATCATAAATTGGTAGTGGCCTGTCCCTCTTTACATGGTCACCATTTGGAATATTCTAGAGATGTTTGGAGGACGTTTAAGAGGTTAAATGAATCTACTGGCCGCAGGCAATGGGGTAATATTTTGGGTATGGTAACAAAATTCCCATTAGAAGCACGGAGTTTTCTTAATGGATGAATTACGCGCAGTAGAAAAATTAGGCAATATCATACAAGATTTATTATATTTAGGTTGTACTGAAAATAAGTATAGAGAGAAATTGCTTGAGGTATCAAGGGAATTGGACGAATTGGCCGCCGCGTGGGAATTAGACATCCTCTTAGAGCGGGGGCTTACCACTACAAGGTAATGAAAAATTTTAAGTGTTACGGCTTATTTTAATTATCTGCTTGTTTTTTGGCGGATGTAATAGTCTAAGGCATCTTGATAAACTCACAGTTCCATTGTCCATTCCCGCTGCATATTGTGCTACCATTGGTTTGCACGAAGGCGGCCATACATTAGCGGCCTATACAATAGGGGCGCGGCATATTAAGGTAGATATTTTTCCTAGTAAAATTAACGCATTGGGGTATACTAGGATTCGTAAGGTTGCATTAACGCCAACGAGAAATGCCATTTTTGCGGCCGGCGGACCTATATCGAGTAGTTTGGCACACATTGGGTTGCGCGAAATATTAAAAAGTGGCGAGGTGCCGCGTAGTTTACAACCATTTTTAACCTGTACAGAAATTTTTTCTCACGGGCTAACTTATTATCATGCTATTAGTGGGCTTATGGGGCGCAATACTGATTTAGGCGACCAGCCAAGGTGGATAAGCGTGGCGGTTTTAATAACAAATATCCTATATGACGCTTGGGATTTTTACAAAGACGGTCTAAGGCGGTTTAAAGTTTTATTTGCCCAAGAATATTATACCAAAAAGGGCAGTTCAAATTTCTTAGTAGGAATGGAGTTTACGTGGTAATACTTATGGGTTGTTGTTTAGCAATTTTTTCTATTTCGTGCATTATTTATTTGGCAAATCTTAACAACCAATGATTTTATCGTGTACCGGTCATAGACCAAACAAATTGGGCGGCGAATATTCTCTTGTCGGCCCATATACAGATTATATCAAGGAAAAACTTTTTGCAATTATAGATGAGCGGCGGCCCGACCAAATTATTAGCGGCATGGCTCTTGGCGTTGACCAAATTTGGGCCATTTGTGGCATTAGGCGGGGTATTAAAGTCATTGCGGCATTACCATGCGAGCACCAAGATTCACGATGGCCTTCTTCCTCTAGAGATATTTACCACAAGATTTTAGATAATGAACTAGTTACTGAGCATTACTGTAGCACCTTACCATATTCAGCACCATTAACGCAAAAGCGCAATGAATGGATGGTTAACAATTCAGATGCTTTAATTGCTGTATGGGATGGTAGTAATGGTGGCACGGCTAATTGCGTGAGGTATGCAGAAAGTATTAATAAACAAATAATTCGAGTAGATATTTCTACATTAAGGTGATTTTCTATGCTTATTTCTTTACTTGTTGGCGATTGGGGCGGTGATGGACACGAAAAGAGTGAGTCTTTTCTCGTTGAGTCTAATTTATCCGCAGAACAAATTGAGGAGGCTTATCAGAAGGGCTCTAAGATTTTAGGTTTTGACTTTCGAGAATGGGTGGGTGCTGACTATGGAGATAGGGAATTAGATGATGCCCATAAGGCGAGTTTAATTAAACATAAGTGCATGGGGAAGAAAGAAACATATGGGTGGGATATTGAATTACACATTAGGATTTTTCTAAATATAGTTAAATTGGGCAATAACGCATTCCATTATATGTTTAGTCAAATACCAACTATAGTTGTTGGTGGATATGGACTTTTTGAATGAACTTAGCATTTCTCATAACAGCATACGACCAAGTAAGGGAAGTGCGGCTTACTGTTGACATCCTACGGCGCCAATGGAAAGAAACTAAGGCCGCCCCTATTGTTATTGTAATTTCTGGGGATAAAGAGCGCGCCCTTGCCTTTCCCGACGACCCTCTAACGCGCGTTGTTCATTTAAATGATATTGTTGGGCCGCATTTCCAGACTATGGTGTCAACCTCTATAATGCGCCAAATTACTCACGGTATGTTAGAAATTGCCGATTTAGAGCGTCTTGGGTGCATTGACACAATAATACATATGCACGGCGATATACTTCTACTAAATGAACGTGGGTTTTTTGATGAGTTAAATAAGTGGCCCAAGAACTTAAAGCCCGTGGCGGCCGATAGTGTTGGTGAGCAAGGGCCGTATACAGAAGTATTGCCAGGCCCGCAAGGTGAGGGCTCGTATACTTGGCATTTTGCGGGTAATGAACTTATGCCGCAATTATTTGCCGTGGACCATCTTTTTTGCAAACTAACGGGCTTTATGTATGACATGGAAGTGTGCGGAGATTACGAGCGCGTGAGTACAGAATGGGCTCTTATGGGTAATTTACATCGCGCAACGTATACAGAGGGTCAAGGTGAGCACGTTAGTCCTTATAATATAAAGGTGGGCACTAAGCCGTACGAAGTGGCGTTTAATGATTTGGTTCACGTAGTCGCGCCAGGCCGCTCGCAATGGGATTTACACAAACACTGGGGCGGTTTTGCCCATTTTGGTAATTCGCTGCATTTTTCTAAGGAAGTAAGGGAAAAGCGAAATTTAGCGGCGGCGCGGGCCTATGGGATAGATTTATCTAAATGGTAAATGGCGATAGTCTTGAGTTATATTGTGGCGGCTGTGATAAACTTGAAAGGGAATGTAGGTGCGCCCCTTATATAGCACACTTTGAATGTAATTGTGGCCACGTATGGCATGATAGGGTTGGGCCACATAGTAATTGCCCCAAATGTCATTCTGATTATTTTATATGGAGAAATTACAAAGAATCTGTTCCTTTACAATGTAAGGTATGTAACAAGACTTGGAGTGTAGTATGACTGGTGGATTAGGCGAGGTTATTGAGAAGTTAGTAACTTCTGTAAATAAATTATATTCCCTATGTAATGATAAGGTAAACGCGATTAATAATCCCGACAAGTGGAGTAAGGAAAAATTGCTAGAATTGCTTAAAAACGATGTTGAGTTGTGCAAACAGCGGGCGGCCCTTAAAAATCAAATAGACCGTATGGTTTTGGGTGCTAATGCCGCCCAAGAAATAAAATCATACGGGCCTTGACAGTTTAACCCAATCCTCTATGATAACATTGAGGTGTAAGTGATACGTGCCATAGCTTTTGATTTAGATAACACTTTAGTTCCCGGCGCAAATTGGCACAGGGACGCTCTTAATTTAGCTTTACAAGATTTTGGCGCGCAACCTATTAGCCCCACTGACCATCTATTAAAATACAATGGTTTGTCTACTAAGAAAAAATTATCCTTATTGGCGGCGGCTGGTCAAATTAAAAACACTCCAGACTTGCATACTTCTATAGAGGGCCGTAAACAATTACACACTCTTAGATTGATATATGAAAATTGTCGTCCCATATCTAGGGTAGTAGATACTGTTTCGTGGGTAAAATGGCAATGTCCCTTAGGAGTGGTTACGAATTGTAGTAGAGAAACGGCCCTTATTATGATAAATTTAAGTGGCCTGTCGCCCTACTTTGATTTTGTTATTACCAACGAAGATGTTAATGGGTGTATTAAGCCGCATCCGCGCCCCTATGCTCTCGCTAGGGAAAAATTTAAAGTAGCGCCGCGCGAAATGCTCGCCATAGACGATAATTTAAAAGGTGTGCAAAGTGCTACCGAAGCCGGAGCAATAGTGTGGTTTTTGGAAGATTTTGCGGACCTCACAATAGAAAATCTCTCTAGGAGATTGGAAAGTACTGGCTTATGAATCGTAAAGAGTGGCTGGAGACATTTTTGCGGCTAGCTGATAAAGGTGCTAATACCTTAGAATATCGGAGGTACCTGAGAATTATGGCTAAAGACCTCCCAGCGCACGTAAGAGCTATGGATAATTATAGGAGAGAATTAAATGAACTTTATAGTACCGAAAGTAACACAAAAGCCGTGGGGGAGCGAGACATTATTTCGCCAAACGGACAAGTGGGCTATCAAGGAAATACACGTGAAAGCGGGCAAGCGGCTCTCGGAGCAATATCACACGAAGAAATACGAAACGATGATGTTAGTTGATGGTAATGGGTTTCTTCAAATAGGTAGTGCGATTTTTCCTATGCAGCCCTTAGTTGCCTACTCAATCCCACCTAAAACTATCCATAGATTGTCATCTTCGCAAGGATATGATTGTGTGGTTGTAGAGGTTTCATCTCCTGAGTTAGATGATGTAGTGCGTCTGAACGATGATTATGGGAGGGCTAATGCAGCCTAAAGTCGCAATTATAACCGGTATTACAGGACAAGATGGCTCATGGCTTGCCGATTTGCTTTTATCAAAAAATTATATAGTTGTGGGTCTAGCGCGGCGTATTAGTGATAGAGAAGGACCGCCATGGCGCATTGCTCATCTAGTAGATAATCCATCTTTTATTCTTCGAAAGGGCGATATTGTCGATTCCGGCTGTATTCGTGAGTTAATTGATACTTACCAACCAGATGAATTCTATAATTTGGCAGCCATGAGTTTTGTGACTCAATCGTGGACTGAACCACAAACAACTTATTTATCGAATATTATGGGGCCGCTAAATTGTCTTGAACAAATTCGTCGTAGTGGGCATAAAATAAAATTTTATTGCGCTTCTTCTTCTGAGCAATTTGGTAAAGTGCGCGAAACGCCACAAAAGGAAACAACACCTTTCCATCCGCGCTCACCTTACGGAGTAAGTAAATGTGCTGCATACTACACAACACTTAACTATAGGGAATCCTATGGAATATTTGCTTGCAATGGCATATTGTTCAATCATGAAGGTTCACGTAGAGGGTTAGAGTTCGTCACACGTAAAATTACAAATGCCGCGGCTCGCATCTATCTTGGATTAGAAAAAGAACTTCGCCTGGGTAATTTAGAAGCTAGGCGCGATTGGGGTGACGCTAGGGATTATATGCGGGCGGCCTGGCTTATGCTTCAACAGGATACGCCAGACGATTATGTGATTTCTACTGGCCAATTACATTCTATTCGGCAATTATTAGATACTGCCTTTGGGTATTTAAAGATGGATTGGGGTAAATATGTCATACAAGACCAGCAATTTATGCGGCCCGCCGAAGTTGATTTACTTTTAGGAGATTCTTCTAAGGCGCATAGGGTTCTTAATTGGTGGCCGGAAATTTCTTTTGAAAATATGATTCATCAAATGGTCGAGGCAGACTTGGAGAGAAATCGCAATGGGCTGAAGGGGCTCTAATAAACCGGGGTGCGGTCGTTCCCCAAGCGATTTTGTGCGTGAACAGTTTGTTCGCCTAGTTGACGCAAATAGGCCAATGAAAGTTATTATGGCCGAAACCGGCATGACTCATGATGAAGTAACATACCATCTTCATATGATGCCATTTCACAGAAAATATTTGGAAGTTAAAGATACTATTATGGCATTGGGACGGTTGGGTATTAATGCCACCAAAGAACAGCGCATTCAAGCGGCCTTCGAAAAAAACAAAATACGCGATGAATTAGGGCGGTTATGGAAGGAATTAGATGAAAAATACTCTAGAAGTTGATTGGGATGGGCGTACTTATGTGTTTGTCTTGCGCGAAGATGATAATGTTACACCAGAAGAAGCTATGAAAGAAGCTTTGTTTTATTTAAAAACAAGACACTCGGTTGAAGTTAATAAATTAGAGATTGAACCATTAGAGCACGTTCCTTTTATACCAGACACCAAGGACCGCCAAAGAATGTTTCTTAATGATGTTCAATTAGGCATGGAATTTTGTGCGGCGAAATATGGAGTTAGTAAAGCCTCTGTATTAGCAGAGGCGCGGCGTATTGCTCCGCATTTCAATTTCAAGGAAGAACGTGGATAGGGCCCTTTGGTTTAATTATGATTTTCTCTATCAAAAATATTTCGTAGAGGAAATGAGTACTGTTAAATTGGCGGCCTTTGTGGACACCTTTCCTAATACTATTAGGCGTGCCCTTAAACACTTTGGTATTCCTAGTAGAAATCGCTCGGCGGCGGCCAAGAATTTCTTGGAGAATAATGAGCACCCTAGGAGTGGAGTAAAGCGCTCTCAGAGCGAGCGCGAGAAAATTTCTCAGGGCGTGCAAAAAGCCTGGAATACTTTGCCCGCTCAGCAGAACAAGGCGAGGCGTAAAAGACTCTCAGAGAGCGCGCGGGCGCAATGGGACAATTTAGATGAGGACGAGAGGGCCGCGACGCTTAAAAAAATGGCGCGTGCTAATAAAGAAACGCGAACTGGTGGGTCTAAAAATGAAAATATGGTGGCGGCTCTACTTGGCGACCTAGGATATAAGGTTACACAACGAACCAAGGATTTTACACCAGACGGCCTAATGGAAATTGACATTGCACTATATAATGAGCGTGTGGCAATAGAATGGGACGGCCCATCGCACTTCTTACCCATCTATGGGGATGAAAATTTTGAGCGCGTGAAGGAAAAGGATGAAAGGAAAAATACATCCTTAATGTCCAATGGATGGACAGTATTGCGCTGTAGAGACTACAGCAGTTGTCACTCCCTGGCATTTTGCAAAAGGGCAGTAAAGGCAATAGTTGACTTCGTAACACAAAAGGCGCCCAAGGGCGTTTATTACATTGACGCGCGCTAATTGGCAATTTAGCCGCCAATTTATTATATGCGAACTGGCGCGCGAATTATATCGCAATCCTGCTATTTCGGGCGTTTGTAATGAAGATAAAATAGTTGTGCCGGAAGATAATTTAGTTGCCTTTCTACACGATATGGATGTGGTTTTTAGTAGGGTTCTTAGGGGTAGTGCGCGTAAGTATGAAGAATGAATTAGATTCTCTCTTAGAGAAAATAAAAGATAACGGCCTGAAGTATTTTCTTAGGTGGTTTTTAGGTGACGATTATTTAGGCCCGGAATATTTTGCGGCGCCCGGCGCGGCCAATAAACATCATGCATTTGATGGCGGGCTTGCTTATCATTCAATTCATGCGGCTAAATTAGGTTGGCGCATTGCGAAGCATTATGAAAAATTGGGGTTCAATATTTCTTTAGATGTAGTTGTGGCGGGCATTCTTCTCCATGATATTGGAAAAATAAAATGTTATGGGAAAAATGAAAATGGCCAGTGGGTAAAGACCAAAGAAGATAGCCTCTTTCATCATATTCCCATAGGGTATCATTGTTTACTAAATGGGGCCGCACTATATAATGCTCAACAAAAAGATTTACAATTCTATCAAATAGACAATGAGGTGGTAGAGCATCTTGGGCATATTATATTAAGTCATCACGGCCGTCGCGCATGGTCATCTCCTGTAATTCCACAGACCTTAGAAGCATATGTGGTTCATACCGTAGAAATGATGGACGGCTATATGGATAATTTAAAAAAGGGCGAAGGTTTACAAACTATTTACGATGGAGTTAATTATTAATGTCACTTAAACCATTTGATGCCGCCAAGGATTATTTTGCCGAACTTAAAGAGTCGGAAAAACACGAGGGGGAATATCCCCTGTTAAAAGGTCTACAAAGACTTGCGCATACCTATAGGGGAGGAATTCGAAGCACATCTAGTGAGATAGTGCGCGCACAAACAGATATTGCGGCCGTTACGTTTACGGTTACATTTAACGACTCAACGACATTTTCGGGCGCCGCTGATGCTACGCCGGCCGCTCATAAAAAACCCTTTAATCTACACTTAGTAGCTGTAGCAGAGTCTAAGGCAGAAAGTAGAGCATTGCGGCGCGCCTTTAATATTTCAAAGGTGGCATTTGAGGAAATTGGCCAGGTGGCGGGTGACCCAGACGGAGAGAAAATAACGTCAGCCCAATTGAACGGTCTCCAAAAGGTAGCAGAACGTAAAGGATATACCCATCTAGAAGTTCTCAAATTGATTAAGCAAGAAAAATTGGGCGAACTGGCAAAATTAAATAGCGCTCAGGCGCGCGAGGCACTAAAGGCACTAAATAAAGTAGATGGTAAAAATGGCTAAAAAGAATAAAAAAAATAAGAAACGCAAGGGTGAAGTTGTCTTAACACCCACTCAGCAATTAATGAATATGCGCGCCCAATATTTCAATCACTATAAGGGCGCCATTCAGTGGTTATTTCAAGTAATGTACTACAGAAATCTATTTGCGACTAGCGAGGATTCCTGGAAACATAGTGAAGATATTGCTGAGACTATGGGGTGGTTGCAATTAGATGCTGATAAACATGTCAAAGAAGTATATCATGACATTAAGCGCATTAGAAATCAATTAACCGCCATTGAGGAAAAATTAATGGATGTTGCCAAGGAGAATAGATGAGTATTTTTACTAATGAAAATGAGGTTATCGAGGGGCAAAAACAAGCCGCTGCGGCACTTGGTCTCAATCCAGAGCAAATAGAGAAAAATCTCACACAACGGGAATTTTTTGCCAAGGCTAATTGCCTTAGATGTTTTGGTAAGGGCATTTTGACGGTTGTACTATCGCCATGTAAGGCCAAAATAACTTGGGCGCATAAGGGTCTAAGGAGTAAGATGAGCGGTCCAACTAAACCCCGCAGGAAGATTACAACTGGAGTTTACCCTAAAGGTGACATGGACTCTTGGAATACAAGGCGGCCAGAGCCGGAAGGTTTTAAACACGAGGCGCGTCGTAATTTCTTCTGTAAGTGTGTAAAGGTGAATAATGAGCAAGTATCGTAACGATATTAGTATATACAAGGCCAATCAAAAAAATACAGGGTCGGCCGCTCAAGTAAAAATTGCAGGGAATAATTCTTGTTTGTTCCTTGAGTGTGCAAAACAAATTGCCCCGATGGATAGCGAGAAGCCTTATGATTGGGAAAATAAAATCATTGTTAAGTTGGGGCTTCCCGATATATCGAAAATATTAGCCTACTTGCGTTTAAATGCCCCACCAGTCCCACTAAAACTTTACCATGAAAGCCCCGATGGTGGGAATAAAGCCATGGAGTTTAAGTACCAGGAGTATAATGGCCGGCCTGGTTATTTTCTTTCCGTGTCGGCCCAAAAAGAAAAGGGCGCCGAAACGAAAAAAATAAATATTCCAGTGGGGATGGATGAAGCAGAAATTTTAACAATTGGATTGAGGCGCGCAGTTGAATTGATTCTAGGATGGTAATAGAAAATCCATCGGTGTATAATTAGTGGAATAGTTTACCCTCGGAGGCTAAGATGGGACGCGAATATACTAAAAGAGTAAAAGAACAATACGGCCGCCAGGCTGTAGTTATGAACGAAGTTGTGCATATGGGCGGTAATCTCGCTCCTGCTTCGGCTTCAGGCACTTTACTTTCAGATGCTTTTAGCGTAGCAGAATATCGCGTGGCGCGGCCTGCTAAACTAGATGGCATCACTGTAAATGTAAGCCCGCAACTTGTGGCGGGTAGCGGCAGCGTTGCTGTGCGCGCCCTAGTTAATGGTACGCCCGTTGCCACTGCCACCGTGGCCGCTGGTGAAAAACATGGCGATACTATGCAAGAAACCGAAAGGGATTTAGAGGTGCGACTTGTTGCGTCTGATGAACTCACTCTAGATGTTGTAAAAGGTGCCACTCCTTCCGGCGTGGACATTTCAGCGCGAGTTGGCCTAAGGCTATTTGAGGTCTAATGGGCTCTCTTAATGCTCCAAGAGTACCAGTGGTGGAAAAACAACGCGTCAGTTTTCGGCGCATTGGACGTTACACTGTTGCTAGTAGCGGAGCAAATCCATATGGCGCAAATACATCAAATTTGGCGGCCTTTCAGGAGCCTCCCGCTTGGGAATTAAGCGCCGCGCAATTTGGAACACAAAGTACCGTGCCATCTGGAAGTTTTCTCAACCTTTCTTTTGTTAAATATGCCGAGGGTATTAACGATTTAACAGTAGAGAGAACTTTGGGCAACATAGAACCAGACGGAACGAATCAACGAGAAATTGCCCTGAGAGAAATTACGCAAAATTCCCATTGGCATACTGGTGGAAGAGTAGTTCAGGGGCGCAGTAGTATAGATAGCGTTATAACGCGTGCTTCTAATAGCGGGGTATACTAATGGGTTCGTTAAATAACGGATTGCCGATTACACAAAGTACAAATATTCGCGGTCATTATCATCGTGGCAATGCCCTAGTAGAATTTAATAGCACCACAGACACTCAAAGTGTTATTTCAAATAGTGGAGTGGATGATAGGAGTAATTACGCACAACCGTTTGGTGTGTCGCTCGAATATGACCACGACGGCCGCACTTTTCTTAGTGGCTTACCGCTTAGTTCGCGCGAACTGCAATTTAATAGCGCCGCCACTGGCATATTGTTTTTAGATAAGGGTAAATTTGCCAACTCATCGGGTAATTTTCAACACGTAGTAACACGCGCCATTGGCGGAACTCATGTGTCAGTTACAGACCGCCAAGCCGTAGGCTCGTCTGCTCCTATGGAAAGTATAAGTGAGCGCAAGGTATTCTTCATCTCTTCTGATAGAGAAAAAACAAGTAATTTTGCAGACTGGACAATTTTTAATAGTAGTGGTGTGCCTGTGGGCGCTGCTGCGGGTATTACAGATACAGACGTGACGCCTAATGCCACGTTTGACGCATAGGAGGAATTATGGGTTCGTTAAATGCTAGTGGGGTGCCCGTAGTTGTAAAACAGCCTTATTCTTTTATTCATAAGGATATCGACATTGAATTTACCGATAACAGGAATGATTCTGTTAGTGGTGTAGTTGGTTTTAATCCAGCACTACATCGCGCCATTAGGTCTGGCAGTATCGTGAGAGACAATGGGTCTGTTGATTATGCCGAAAATTTGGTTGTGGGCGCATTTTTTATGGCGCGCACCAGCGACGAACGTATCGCTTCGGCCGACACTTCTAGGGTGAGCGTGGTGCCACTTACGCCGTCTGGCGTTGTTGTAATAGAAGAATCATTACAGCCCACCACGCCATCTAAGGGCGTTAGGCATACTGGCAATAGGGTCGTAGTGGGCAACACAGCTACTCATGCAGTAGACACGAGGGCGAGCAATAGCGGGGCGTTCTAATGCCGCATAAGAATTTACAAAAAGAAATAGTCGTAGTAACCGGGGTTTGCCCGGATAAACAAGTCGTTTTGGCTGCACAAAGCGGCTTTGTATACGACATACCACAAATAATTGCGGTAAACAACGAGGCTGGCGTTCGCGCCATTACGTTTTACGATAGCGCCGGCAACCAACTTGCTTCGTCTATTCCATTGCCCGCATCTGGCACGTTTATTTGGGACACGCCCAACAGACATCTTCCATTGCCGTGGAGTAGCGGACTAGATGCATGTCTAGACATTGCAGGAAGTGTTGAAGTAACCGCATTTTTCTACTTAGATGACCAAAGAACTCCTATAACAAAAGATGTGGCGCGATTTGCTACATTTTCTAACATAACAATTACTCGGGCACCAACTAGATTTGGCACACAAGCTGAAAGTTAAACCAATGAATGAATTTCCCTCAACTACTTAGATATGTTAAAGAAAAAGGTTGTAGAGTAAGAGTATATAAAGGGAAAAAACTCATTGATGGTTCCGCGGGCACTTTTGAAGAAACAGATTGCGGCCCCATTATTTCACTAGCATTTCTAGATACGCCACCGCAAAAACAAATAGAGTTATTATTACACGAATTTGGCCATTTCTTACAATGGAAAGATGGCTACATGGCGACTCTAGATGGTATTTGCAATGCCTATGAAATATTTCCTAGGTGGATTAAACACCAAATAGAACTAACGCCGCTAGAATTACAAGTAGCTCGCAACACAAATTTATCCCTCGAATGGAATGCTGAAACACGAGCGTTGGAATTGGCAAAAGAACTATCCATTGTGGATTTTGACCCTCAATGGTATTTAAAGGGCGCCTGCGCATATATGTTGAGCATTAAATGGGCTTGGGCGAATAGGAAAAATTTTCACAAAACCATCAAGCGAGAATTTGTTACACCGCACCACTTAACCCCCGCTCAATTATTTAGCCCACTGAGCGCAGAAGAAAAAGAAATATTGAAAAATTATGAGGGGTAGGCGGTCAATCTTCATCTACTAGAATTATGTCCATCGAGTCGAAATATGCTTGGCGGTGCCAAAGGCATAATTCCCACCACTTATCGGAGAATTTAACTGTATCTTGTGTGCGGGCCGCCGCATATAAATCTGCTAGACAATACCTATAGCAGTGGGAACAATTTTTAACTGTAATGAAAAACCCTGTAATTGTAACCCAATGCTCATTGCAAAGCCACCTAGTAGCATCACAATCGCGCGTGTAGTAATTTAAATTCGTATTGAGTTCCATGCAGCGCGTGTAGGCGCAATAAACTTTCTTACTTGTCGTTCCTCTAGTGGAGGGCACCCAGGTCATTTACGCGGAGAAATACTCAGGGTGTTATTATCGGCGTCTACCGTTATATCATTGGCAGCCAAGTCAATATTGAATTTATGGGCGAGTTTGACTTTAAATTCATTACGCTCATATCCCAAGTTGACATCGGCAAGTTCGCCGCGCACCTTTTCATATTCCTTACGGAGCCGTTCTATTTGGTCTTTTAGTACTAGATTTGCTAGACGCAAAGAATCGGTTTCATCTAAAGAATGCGCGAGTGAAGAATCCTTTTGTGCTGTCGGCGTGATTGGCGCGGCCACCTTTTTTATTTCATCAATTTGACCCATAAGACCCTGAAGCTTCTCGGCAATTTCTGGTAGGTTGGCCTGACTCATACAACCTTTGGTCCTTTCAAATAACGACCATCATCATTTTTCATAGAGGCGGCCTCTGTCATAACTACGGCGCCTAACTGTGGGTTCTCTGGTAATTTGAACAGGTGCCTTAATTTGTCTGAAACAGCCTCTACGGCATCATTTAACTTGCCCGCCTTACAAAAGGGCCGCAATGTTTCCGTTAGGGCCCGCTGTATTTGTTCCAATCTCTTTATTTGTACGTCACGCGCCGGTATATGATGTGTACTCATTTGTCGTACCACTCCGATAATTCATCCGCACTAGGGGTATCATTATCCTTTTCATTATCTAAAAAGAGAAATTTATCATCCTCATTTTGCCGTTCGTCCCCATATTCATATTTCTTGTCCTGTTCCAGTTGTTCGACCAACATGGCGAAGGCTATTTCTAAGAGTCCCTCTACCTTAGGGTCTATGGGCTCTATGATTTTACTAGCCAATTCCTCGATATCTTCCATAAGGTCTTTAATATGTTGGCGCTCAACCTCAGATAAATTACCTTCTGGACTAGAAATCATGTTGGTTCCTTTATTATTGCCCCGCATCCTGCGATGCCGTCATACCCTTTAATACCCTTAGGCGGCCCCGCACAAATTATTTTGCCGTCCTCATAAGACTTAAATGGATGGGTGCATTGTTTTTCTATTGAGGAATTTAGGCGGGTCAAATCTTTTGACCCAGGACGTAAATCTAAGGAAGGAGGAATGCGCACTAATTCACCAGGAGCTAATTTGCCTTCGGGAGAATTAGAAGATGATGTATATGTCGGTCGCCCGGTGCGCTTAACTATGGCCTCAAAACATACATCACAGATTTCTGCATGTAACTCTGTATTGAGTTTTTTAAGACCAAGTATACTAGTTGATTGATTTTTCTTACATAAATCACACAGGCTCATAAATATTCTCCTAAGAGGAGGGGGAAAAGTGCGCCTTGCACACATTGTAGGATTTTTTGCTCATCTCCAAATGTCGCGGCGGCGCTTAATACGTGGCGCTTACCAAGAGCGTTGAGACTATAAAATCTTTCATGAATAGTAGGATATCCTATATATCTGCGTGAAAATTGCATTGAGGATATGAGTGGTTGTGCAGTTTTAAATGCCACTTCTGTATATATATCATTCCAAAATTCCAGGCCATTTATGGCATTACATATAGTGTCATTTGGGATTTTCTTGCCAAACCAAATGAGCGATGTGGACTTGACTTCTTCACGCAAAATAATACGCGCGGGCTCAAAATAAAAAAGGGCCGCTAGTGCCAAATCATCCCTAGAGATAGTACCTGAACGAACTCCATGAGAAAGAACCTTAGCATGGTCCAGCACATCTAAGGACTGTAGATAATTTCTATATAAATTACGACACTTCAGGTCCATAAACTACCAATGGAATGGTGTGGTTATTGATAGTAACCGTATGGGTCTGCGGCTTTTCAAATGGACCGAAGAGAATTTTATACCGCTCACGACGCATTGCGTCATACTGCGTCCACATTGGGTCATAAGTAACAAAACATGGAACTGGTGAGGTGATAATTGGTGGCACATTTCCTCTTACAAAAATCGCGGTGGGTTTGGCGGCGCCGGCCGCGCACATTATGACACTACAGTCCATACCAATGAGAAAGAATACAAACGCCGTGAGAATTAGTGCCCTGCCAACTAATAATGGGTTCACCACGCTCATTTGAGAGAATTTGTTTTACTTCTATATCGTTTTTCCGCGCGCCAATTTGCGGGAGCGGTAATTTTGCCGGCGTAAATCTTATGCCGCCGCCCTTTGGGCCTAAATCATCCTTAATCATATTTTTCCTCGCGAGTCATTCGACCCGCTAAAAATGCCTTACGGGCTATTTCTTCTATGAGACAGAGGTATAACCCTTCTTTGTGCCCCTCGTACCAGTCAACAAAATTTTTATATTTAAAAGGTTTGGGTTGTATTTGAATATTAAGGGGCTGACTATTTCCAACTCCAACGTGAGTAGCATAATGCCCCAATGTGTGGTTTACCATTCTACGCCTTTCTGTATAGATAAGAGTCCAAAAATAGCCGCCACGGCAACGTCCATGAGTTCATTATTAAATTCATCCAAAGAAATACGGGTGGCCACTTTCAACTCGCACATTTCTTCTTCTACCAGGCCTAAAATTTCATGACGTGAGGAAGCGGTCATGGGGCCTTTGCGCGCAAAAGCCTCAGCGAGTTTGACGTTCAATAGAGTCATGGCGGCGGTAATATCTGCGCCTTCAATTTCTTTTCTCATCATACTTTCCAAGTAGTAAATTTGTTGCAACATGTAGAATAAAGAATACTATGGTGGCCGTCCACGATATGTAGTTTAACATGCTAAGGGTAAAGCAAATAAGGAAAAGCAATGTAAATATATTCATTGTACACCATTTATAGTTAATATTTTATTTTGTCTCCAAGAGAGAGCATAGGTCAAACAATTGGCACAATTTTTATGACCACGACATCCTTGAAGTGGTGGACTATATCTAGCGCCATATGACCAGGCTAAAGAATCAGTAGTTATTGTTATTTGACTAAAAGACGGCATATCGCTGTATTTCTGTATAATAAGTTCATACAGGTCTCTTTGGTCTAAAATAAGACTTTTTTCAAATTTCATTAAAATAACTTCAACTTGTTTCTTTTATTCCTCAAAATATTGTTCAATTCCCATTGGCGTGGTCTCCATAATCTTTCCCATCGAGAATCTTTATGTCCCGAGCCCGTTGGTAAATTTCTATGACATAATTCGTGGTATAGCGCGGGTAATTCATACATGCGACCCATTATCATCCAGGACCGCTTAGTGCTTGGGGAGTAGCAACCATAAAACTTCTCGCCAATTTCGCCACTACACGGCACCGAGTTGCTTCTAAATACAAATACGCTCACTGGTAACGTGGGCTTACCCCAATCTTTTTTCCAGAAAGCAATTTGTAGGGTTGCCGCCTCAACTATCAAGGCGCGCTCTCTTGGCGATGTATCCTTGGTTGTAAAAAGAGTAACCGGGCCTATTTGGTCTCTCTGCCATTGCATGTCTATATGAGTGGCGCACGGGTTTTGGCAGCCGAGAAGGATAAGAATTAACATGGCAATAATGCTTTTCATAAAGAGCCTTTCTTGGAAAGAATTATTTTTATTACCCCCTGGAGGGCTCGAACCTCCATTAAGGCGATAGAAGCGCCTCGTGTTGTCCGTTACACTAAGGGGGCTTATTGATTAATCAACTCAACGATGTCAATGATTCAAAAATAACTTCATCTGTAAACACAACAACATCGTCCACCTCACCGAAAAAATAAGGTGTGTGAATATATACCGGCGAGTCGTTATTTGCTCCGGCTAATTTATTTAACAATTCACCTATGGTCATATAAGTCCTCGTGTTGAATTAAAAATCCCCTAAAAGATATGCGTCATTTATTATTTTAGCAATAACTCTGTTACCCTTGGGGTCAATTCGCTCAATAAGAGGTTTAACAACTACACCCTCTCGAATATGGCCGCCGCCCAAATGTGTTTTGCCGGCAGCCAACGACATTAGCGCTTCGTGCCATTCGCCCTGATATATTTCGGGAACCATGGGCAATTGGAGTGTGCCCGCAATATCCTTAACCGCCTCCCAATTGAGCCACGTTGTGCCGTCCCAAATATCAAAGAGAGCCCATGAAAGTGGGTCGGCGGCGGTATGGCCATAGCGCATTTTTTGTACCATGCCATATACTTCGCCATAGAAAACTAAACCTGGCAGCGCTGATAATTTTTCTTCTAAAGAATATTTTGCCGCAATAATCCACCAAGGGTTTTTTTCATCCTTTTCTTTCCACGTGGTGCGACTACCTACATTTAGTTTATTATCATAATAAACATACCGACTATTAGTTCCATGTAGCTTTTCGGTTAAAACTATTTGTTCATTAGGTATAAGGTGTTTAAGCGCTTTTCGACCTTCCACGTCATAATGAGGAACGGACATTTTAGGCCCCTTGACCATCTTCCCACTACGTTGAAGATTAATGGGCGGTTCGTAATGTGTAACTCCAAGTGCGGCCGTTACATCTGTCCCTACTGGCTCATCACAATGTACTAACAACCCGTGAGATACTACGCCGCGCAATTTAACCGCGCGTATTTTCTTCTTGCCGCCCGTATATTTGGCGGCCATTTCTTCGGTGATAATGGAGTCGGGCAGTATGTAGGCGGCGCGCTGCACGTCTTTAAATTCATCTGTCCTTACCACACAAGTATAGCCATCTATGCGCACGATTGATAAACTATCGGCATTTGGGTGCGCCTCTAAAACTATGGGCACCACATAGACATTACTGTCGCTCATTACCCTCGTCTCCAAAATACTCTTTGTGCTTCTTCAACCATTCTTCGTCATCATCGTGCTTAATATTCACTTGGAGAGTATTGCCGCTATCCTCTTGAGGGTTTTTAAGCAGCGCAGATGTATTTACAACAATTCTCTCTTTGGTCATTAAAGTTCTTAGGAAAATAATTGGTGTTATGAGTAAGCACGATATGCCATTGGAGAGCATTGTTATGGCGGCCACTATTGCGTTTTGTAAACGCTCACCCAATGAAATTTTTTCCTTGATATAAACACTTTGCATATCAGCCATATTAACTCACTTTTTCCTTTGAAGTTTTACCACATAATCTTGCATTGCAATGCCGGCGGCCACTCCGACGTTTAGTGACCGTACGGAACCATATTGGCGTATATATACTAAATTCTCACACATTTCTTTAATTTTACCATTCAGGCCAATTTGCTCCTCACCAAAACACATAAGCGGGCGCGTGGGCCATTCAAATTCTTCTATCGGTATGGCTCCTTCTACATTATCTACACCTACAAGAGTGTATTCTTTGAAGACATCTAAGGGAGAATTTTCTGGTATATATTGAATGTGCTCGTAATTATATGTCCCAACGGCGCCGCGTTTATCCCACTTGCGACGACCATAAATAAAAACGCGCGAAGCGAGAAAGGCATTGGCGCACCTTACAATAGTTGCGAGGTTGTAATCGCCTCCTATGTTGCAGCATAGGGCCGCAAACGGGAAGCGGTTTTTATCTAAGGCGGCCTTAATAGCATCGTTCGTCCAATAATGGTAAAAATCAATTAAATTGCGGGTTTCTTTCATTGTGTATTATTTCAAGAGGAGAACGTATGTCACAACAATATAGGGAAAATATTAAAAGAGTGTACGGCAAACGTCCAACTACCGCAGATGACACAGATGACTTATTGCGTTTCGGCGATGCTCTAAGCGTTCTATCTGGGATGATAGTTGGTGTTAATGGACTGTCTACCTACGCATCTGGTACTTCGTTGGTTTTTGATGCTACTAGTGTAAGTGGAACGCCTGGGCCTGCTGGCTCCACTGGGCCGTCTGGAGCGCCGGGGCCGTCTGGAGCGCCGGGGCCGTCTGGAGCGGATGGGGCGCCTGGTCCAATCATTCCATTCACGTTGGGTGTATTTACCGCACTAGATGCTATTACCCCCTCTAGTAATTTTGCAACAATAGGCACGCTAGGTGTTCATAACTCCATAGATTTTACAGATGAGTCGCCTCGCTCAATACTCTTTGAAGATAGTATGCCGGCTCAATATGCCGAAGGTGATATTACCGTAGAATTATATTGCGGGGGCGCGCAAAGCGGCACGATTGCTTTTAATTTATTTGTAGAAAGAATTACTCCCGCTATTGATATCTCCATAGATAATTTTGGCACTGCTGTAGTAATTTCTGGAGTGGCACCAAATGCCAACTCACTTGCAATTTTCTCAGGCACCATTACTTCAGTGGAAACGAGCGGTTTGTTAAAGAACGAACCTTATAGGTTAAGGTTAACAAGAGATACTAGCGTGACACCCAATGCTTCTGGTGATGCTCGCCTTATACGACTAAGCCTAAGGGACGCATAATGGCCATAGAAGTTGGCTCATCTGGTGTTTTAAATTTTCTACGTACTGGTAGTTATGCAATAGTTACCGACCCGCCATTTACTGTTTCTTGTTGGGCGATGTGGAATAGCGATTTCAGCACAAATGCACAAAGTCTTTTTACATTATCTCAGAATGGCGCAAATCCCGCTCATTGGTATAATATCAACGCGCAATTTCAAACAAATAACAAATTACGTTTTGATTGTTCGGCGGCTAATGGGGCACACGAAGCAATTTCTTCTAGTGACATTGTGGTTAATGAGTGGTTTCATGTGGCTGCCGTGGTGTATGCAGTAGATAACCGCGCGCTTTTTTTCAACTACACAGACAAAACAACTAATACCGACAGCATAAGCCCTTCTGGGGTAAATTTTACCACCATAGGAGCTATGCGTACAAATGCTTACGGATGGAATTGGGAAGGTTTATTGGCCAATCTTGCAGTTTGGGATGTGGCGTTGGATGATGAAGAAATCAAATCACTTGCAAACGGCATTAATCCAATAAAGATAAGGCGCGATAATCTCTTAAAATATTATCCACTAGGTGGTAATAATTTCAGCAAGGGTATTTTAGATGGTGAATTATTGGCGGTCGAAGGAACAAGCGTATTAGCACGAGGGTCACGCCCCATATTAGGCGGGCCCATTTAGAATATTTTTGCCTTATCTGCTACCCTACTCCACCTATCCCATGATTTGTCGCGTGTGAGGTAGAACAGGGAAAGAAGCGGAATGAGGAATAACAAACTCCACGCCGGGGCGGTTACGTAACCCACGGCCACCGCACTTAGTAGTGCAGCCAATAACAATCCAACGCGCGCCCAGGAAATTTCCCAGTACTTCTCTGCGTATGAACCGTCGCGCAAGGCGCGTAGTTTTTCTATGTTGCTCTGCAAGTTGTGAAAGGTTGTGGTGAACTTTTCATTGTCCACTGCTCGCTGAGGAAATAGAAGGGGCGCACTCGTTATTTCATTTTGTAATATGTTGTCGCTTGTCGCGTATATTAATTTGTCATTGTTGACAGTTGTAGATGTTATTTCTTCACTATGTGTTTTACTATCTACTAAAGAGAAACTTTCGTTTAAGCCCAATCTAATGCCCGCTATAGCATCAAATTCCTCCAACGAGATATTGTGTAGGTTCTTAGGGGTTTCACTTGGAAAAATATAATGCCAACACGATTGCGGCCCATTTTCTTCATAATCCTTAAAAAGCCCACATGGCGCGCCCCAAGTGTTTTTGCAATTATCTAAAGTATATACAACGCCTTTGCTTGTTTTCCATTGCTGGCCCACTTTAATAATGAGGGGCCGCCAGTCTTTAAAGTCTTCTGGGGCATAGTGGTGAATTTTTTTCGTGAAAATGTTCTGTAATACAACTTTATGTGCGCCTGTCCCGGTTTTAACTTCAAACGGCCGCCCATTTTTGTCGACAACCAAGGCGCCGATTTTAAACATGTTGAGTTTTTGTAAATTTTCTTTTGATGAAATTGAAAAATTGCTATTGCGATAGTATTTACTACCCCACTCGTTTATTATGTCTTCTTGAGACAAGATTGAATATTCTCCACACGACTTACTATGAAAAACAAAAATTGTATTTTTAGTTTTCCAATGTGGGTTGTTATATACAACAAAATCGCCCGCCTTTAATTCACCATTCATATTTCACTTACCTTGTGACATTCCACTGTTTTGAATTCTACTCTGTGTATTTCCCAAGTTGACGTTGCGGCCTTGCAATATTTTTCCGTATGAGTTAAAGAAGCCTTAACGTGTCCTAATTTCATAAACAATTTGGCTTTTTCTATATCTTTGGAAAAGTTCCGAGTGCGAATTACTCCACCTTTAGTAGCATAACCATATCCGTCATTATAAATAACAAACATCATACGTGGAAAATTTTCCTGTACCAATTAGCTTCATCTTCCCCACAAATATAATAGCGCGAGGTGCCATTGGAGGCAAGATAGGAAACTAAATAAGAGTGCGCCGCGGTTTTATTTGCTGCGCGTGCATTTTCAGGTAACCACGTCATTGTTTTTCCCTTCTGTATCATAACTCTGCTCACACTCCATAACATCATACCGCTCAATATCTTCTAGAACGGTTTTTAGTATTTCCACGTATACTTCCTTAGGCGGGCGGTTTTCTAAATCCAGGTCATATAGAGGGAGCATTACAGGTTCGACAGTATAAGTTACAACACCGCCATCTTTATCTATATAAATTTCATGAATGCCATAGCGAGTAAGGCCGCCTTCCTTTGAGGACATAAGGCCATATCGCCAACCGAGACAATTAGCCCATACGGAATCTTCTTCTGTCATTATGTTGCCGCCGGAGGATGAGTGTTATTGTCTATTGAAAAAATAAGTATTAGGATAATTGCCAGTAAAATACTTAGGAGGAATAATTTCATTCAATTGTTTCCTGTATGGTATTTTGTGAAGATTCTTCGGAAAAACTCACTCCGCAATTTACACATTCTAAATTACTAATGGCGCCCCAAAAATTCCAGCCGTCAATAACCCAGATAATGTTGCCTCCACATATTTTACAAATCATATGCCATCTACATCTGTATATCGTTCAAGTATGGCCGCGATTATTGGATTGCGCTGTATATCCAGCGCTTCTAATACCACTATACCAATCGAGTGTTTTTCCATATTAGACAACCGCCGAATAGCGTCCATGAGGCCATTTTCATCTCTACTACGAAAAATATCGGATTGTGTTACGTCACCCTCAATGATGACCTTACAATCTTGTCCTATGCGGGTGAGAAACAATTTCATTTGGGCGGGTGATGCATTTTGCGCCTCATCAAAAATCACCACGCAGTTGTTCAACGTGCGGCCTCTTAGGTAGCCCATTGGGATGATATCTATAATGGGTGAGCCATAAAGGTGGGATGGTTCTAGAAGAGCACCAATAGCACCTTCATCATGCACAAACACCCTTATATTATCAATGATAGGTTCAATGAGCGGGCGCATTTTTTCATTAATGCTACCCGGCAGGAATCCAATTTTCTCACCACAAGCTTCTACGGCGGGCCGCACCACAATTATTTTGCTATACACACTCCCAGGTTCCATAAGGAGTTGAAGCGCCACACCAATTGCCAAGAGGGTCTTGCCAGTCCCAGAATATCCACTGCAAATAGTAATTGTATTCTTTCTAATACTCTCGATATATTTAACTTGCCCCTTCGTCTTACCTTTTAATTCGAAACTAAATCGCGGACCGTGCCTCTTTGGCTTCTTTGACATGCGTGCCCCTGTGTTGAAGGGATAAATGAGACATCTGATAACGCTATGCCTCCCTGTGCGGTCACAAACTAATACACCGCTAAACGTGACAATTTAGGCGGGCGCACACTTACCGGGTGCGGCCGGCTACAACCATCGCGGAGGTGTCCAGTCTACCACGACGCTACTAATTCGGCCGCGCGAGCCTCTCTAGTGGCGCGACTATCGTCTTCGTTTTCCTCTGTTGGAGTAGCTTCAGTTGAAGTACTTTCTGTGCCATCTACATCATCCGAATGCACATTAAGAACTTCTGCCTTCTTAGGCGACGTAGTAACCTTTGTTGGTAGTGGGGGTAGAGAGAAAACAGGGTCGTTTGTCTCCCCTAAAAGGCGGGCCACTACTGTTCGAGGAAAACGCCGTGGGCGGCCAATAGACGGCTTGCCGTTAACAATACGTGAGCACATAACCTCGCGTTCTGTTATTGCATTTGAGGTACGACCAGATGCTATGGCAAATTCACCACCAACCAGGTCATTCAACTTGGCCAACTTTGTCTTGTAAAAAAGCGCCGTTTCTTGCACACCTTGCTCATCGAGTTTGAATACTTGTCCACTTATCATAACTTCTCCTATGTTAAAACCCATTAGGTTAAATCAACAACCTTGTTAATAAAAACAACACCACTTAAATGTTCGGTTTCATGTTGAAAGACTCTAGCGGGAAAACCTGCTAGCGTAGCCTCATGTTTATTCATTTCTAAATCATACCACACCCCATAGATTTCACTATGTCTCATAATGTTTAATTGTAAACCCGGAAAGGACAGGCAGCCTTCTTTACCCATGAGGAGAGAAGAAGTTTTAGTCGGCAGCCAAGAGGGATTAAGTAAAACGTCGCACCCATTGATTGGGTCATCCACAATAAAGAAAGACCAAAGTAGGCCCACTTGAATGGAAGCCAACGCGGCCCCATTATTTTGTCGCATTATGCGACGCATTTTAGGAAGGGAAGCGCGCACTAAATCTATATTGAAATGTTCAACCTTAGAAGCCTTTCTCCTCAGTCTCTTATTTGGAAATGTTAGTAACTCAACATTCATAAGGGAATTTTCTATTTCAATAACTGATAAAAGGAAAACTTAAACATGGAGGCGCGCGGAGTTGCACCGCGGTATCGAAATGCATTTTGTCTAAACTCATTCACAAACTTAGGTAATTTTCTCGGTTTACCAACCTAGAGGGTTATTTACTCCTTCAATCATCCCCTACGGAATTCAATGGAACACCGAGGAATTATTCCATCTAGAAATATTACGCCATTTCGGGCGAACTAACTACCCTCGGCTAGTTGACGAGTGCGGTGCTTGAGCCCATGCGGGCCTTTGCACTGCGGAGGCCGCTAAAGCGGCGAGCCTTAACCGTAGTTTTGGCATTTTACTTTTCGTGGCTTTTTAACGTGGCCTACCACACCACGGCTTGCATTTACACATCATACATTCCGAGCGATTCTAATTCGCCCCCTTTGGAAAGGCAACAACTGATAACGCAATACGCAAACATATAAAAAACAACTCATAATTCATAATACTACCAATTGAGCTACCTGTCATAATTTTTGACCTAGTAAGATTCGAACACCGCGTAGCATTTAATTTTATTATAGGCTGACTAAGAGTCAGGTCAACTGCATCGACTTAATTACATGCTCAGCATGGTCTCGTAGAAAATTACTACTGCTCCAGACCTTGGTGTCGCCACAGCCCGTCAGAATTTTTATTCCTAGACGCTCGCAGGTGGCCCACTCTGGGATTGAGTGCTCGTCGCACCTGTCGCCGCCCTTGGCGAAATAAGCAGGACGTATGGCTTCTAGAGCGGTATTAACCGTATCGTCATCTGAGGAAAGTTCTAAGGGAACTACGACATTAACTTCTTTTATTGCTGAGACAATTTGAGCGCGGACCTTAAGAGGCATGAATACGTGGCCCGTCTTTTTCTTGAGCCTTATGTCGTCGTTGACTATATACACTAAGTAGGGCCAATGTTTCGAATCATTTAGATGATATACTTTAGATTTAGCATCACTTATAAGAGAAATATGACCAGGATGAATGGGCGCCGCAAATCCGCTAGTGAGAATAAGATTGCCGCGCCAACCATCCTCATACCAACCTTGAGCTTGCTCTAAGGAGAGAATTGGCGCGCATTCTGGTAATTGCCAAGAGGAATATTTAAGCATCTGACAACCCCCACAAAATACACATTACCTCGTCATCTTCCATATAGCCATCTAACGCGGCTCCATGACGCTCACTGTATATTGCTTCGCCACCTACTGCTTCACTAATATGCCTAAGAGCTTCTTTGACGGTATTAAATTGTCGGGGCCCAAGATATACAGAACAATAACCCCAGCGGTACCTGAAGTACATTGGGCGATTGTTTGTTGTCACGCCTTCCCATTGGGTAGGCGAAGCCTCACAAGTTTTTTTTAGGTATTTAAATTTCATTTTGACATTTGCGGCATATTGGTCCAATGTGTTTATTCTTCCTTTTCATTTTCCCAAAAATCGCCAGACTCATAGGCGGGTTTATCAAACAATTGGGACAATTCTTCCCATTGGATTCTTGCTACCTTTTCATTTAGTACTTTTTGTTGGCGCGACATTTCTTCTGGAGTTATTTGTTCTTTGTCTTCAAAAATTGGCATGATATCCTCCAATGTTAATCTGGTAACTCAATGACTTTTATAGGATTTATGGGGTCATATTGTAAGGTACAAATTGAAGCATTTACACACAATGTGCCATTATAATTTGAAGCCCCATAGCCCTCATGTATATGACCAAAAATATGGGCGGCGGGCTTTATTTCCCTTAGGCGATTTAGAAGTGCCTTACAGCCAACTTGGCGGCCGTCTTGGGTGGCATCCAAAATTCCATAAGGCGGCCCGTGTGTAACGAGCACGTCTGTATCTAGGGGGATTTTATTCCAAATTTGCTCAGCCGCCCCGTAAAATTGCGGTATATTAAAGGCCCAATATTCGCCATGAAACCATGGAGTCCACGGAGAGCCCCAAAAGAGTTTATTCTGGATGGTTGCGCCTTGGTCAATTAGAATGTGTAGGTTGCTAATATCACAAAGAATATTACGCCCGTCTTCTTCGTATTTTTCCCAAACCCTATCGTGATTGCCAGGTATCAGCACAACGTCTTTGTAAGAAGCAGATAATGCCGTTAAGAGTGGTGCGAATGTACTCTGTAAATATATTCGTTGTAATTCGGCATCTCTGGGAGGAGAAGAACTCCAGTTTGGTAGTATGTCGCCAGCCAACACCAACACATCTGCCACTGGCCATTTTAATTTATATTTCCCATGTATATCCGAGGCTGCCGCAATTCTCATGTGTACTCTTTGTTATTTCTTATTTTATTATGTAATTAAGAACTATTCTTTCTATTCAAACACATCAATACTTCATCTAGACTATATGGCGCGTAATTATTTGTGTCTACTCCAACATCCATAGAAAGCGGCGCACCGCTTAATTTACTATGCGAATGGCCAAAAAGATGATAAGAGCCGCGACATCTGTGTGGCCATGTAAGGTGTGCATAGTGCGCGAGCCAAAATTGACCTCGTGGTGTTTTTAATAGATAATTGTCCTTTATCCAAGCAAAACCGGCCTTATCATACGACGGCTTGTTATCATGGTTGCCCCTGATGAGACAGATTGACCCATTTAAACACCTTCGATATTTTTCTACATTACCAAATGAAAAATCTCCTAGATGGTAAACTACGTCTTTGCGACCAACGCGCGTATTCCATCGGCGTATTAACTCGTTATCCATTTGTGAGACTGTCTCAAATGGCCGCGCGCAGTGTTTAATTATGTTGGTATGGCCAAAGTGCGTATCGGACGTAAAGAAAATATTCATATCAATCCCAATGGCAGTCCATCGCACCTTCCACTGCTAAAGTAAAACAAATTATAACTAAACATACCAACACCCAGAGCATTAGCGGATTTTAATTCCGTGACGCGCAAATATTCTAGTAAGCTCTTTCTTGCCCCTGCGATTTTGAATAGTATTTATTTCATTGCTGGTTAGATTAATACGCTTTACGAGCCGTGCTTTGCGGGCAACAACTTTATCGCCCCATTCCAATACATCCCCTTGTGTTTCTACTAAATACAAAGAAGATTCCTTGTGATATATTTGTTCTAAAAGTTTATCCCACCAGCATAAATCTCTTGGGCGCAATAGGTGATAACCATTTTGGCAATTTCTTAAAGTTCCGCCAATTGGCAATGTCCAAGTTCCAATGCGCGGCCACTTAAACCTAGTCATGTATGGTGCAATGCGGCCATGCTTGAGTATCTTAAAAAAATACCCCCTTAGAGGTTTCTTTGAATCCACCGGGCAATCTCCTTGAAGGTTTTACCTTTATCATTCATATGGGCGAGTTGTTTTTCTTCGACATCAGAAAGCTTAACTATGTTTCTTATTTCTATAGGTAAATAATGTATGCCTTCACTGTAATCAGTAGGAGCATATTGCCAATATGTCGTGAAGCCAATTTTCCTCCAATCCTTCTTTTCCCCAATATCACATAAGACGCCTAAGCAGCAAAATTTGTCCCCGTTGCGTAAATATTTTTTCCCTTGGGCGTACTTACCACTACGTAAGGCGCCGACCCAAGCGGCTTTAATCTTTTTATCTATCATGGAGCAATTTTCTTTTGTTAAATATTAAGTTAAACAAAAATTAACACCTAAAGGTTTTTATCAATCCACGCAGCAATTTTCTTAAACCCGCAAGATTTGCCTGCATAATCGCCACTGCCATCATTCATATCTATTAGGATAGATTCAGCATCCTGAGAAATACCTGCTGTTTTTGCTACATTAGCTGGTAACTCACTTTCATTATCATCGTAATAAAACAGGTCACTATCTTCGTACCATTTGTTTTTAGCCTGCGCGCCTAAATTACACAAGACACCTAAACAACAATATTGTAGCCGACCCTTATCATTTCTTTGGCGCAAATAGCCTGTGCCTCGGGAATATGAGCCTGAGCGAAGGGCTGCAACCCAGGCGGCTTTAATTTCCTTATTCATTTTCTTATATTTCATTTAATCCTCTATGCTTTCTAGTAATAAAAACTCATTTTTATTGTAGTTTGTTAGCCCCATTGTAACGCCATAGCATTTGCTATTCCTTCAAAAGTTTTACTTCTTTCTCTACCCTTCCCCCATTTAGTCGCATACCACTCTGGTAATTTTTTACCACTCGCAAAAATAATAAATTTTCCTTTATCTACTATTTTTGTTGGTATTAATTTAGGAAGATTTTTAAGCCATAGGCAAGTTTTCTTACTGAATGGTTCGCCGTACTCATATGGCTGAATGATTTGGTCTGGTTTTCTTATTTTTGTTGAAATAACTCCTACTGGATTTTCAAGCGCTATTTTTTCTATTGGCGCATTAAGTAATTTATTAACAAAATCTAATGCTTCTTGTTGAAGGCTATACGGCTTTTTACCCTCCGTAAACCATCTTGCTCCACTTACTGCTAAGTGCGTACAAGGCGGATGAGCAATCATCATATCCCAACCTCTATTAAGATGATTCAATACATCATCTTGTATGTGCCATTGTAAATGTCCACCGCTTGGAGGTAAAATGTCACAAGAATATGCCTCGTGTCCTTTAGTTCTAAACGCTTTACAAACCACTTGGCTTTCTTCACATGCTATAAGCACCTTCATATATATTTAACCTTTAAAGACCTATATAGAACTAGACTTTCTCAAAAATAAAAGTTGCGCGCACCCTGTGATTTGTCGAACGTGTTAGGAGTATTTCGCCCACTCTTTTCCACTCGTTCTTTCTATACATGAATATTTTGTAGCGGTGTATTTAATATTCTAGCAATAGACCAACCATTTCTAATGCGTCCCCATATTGTATTTTTATTAATTCCAGTTTTAAGAGATAATTTTTCTACGGTCCATTCTTCAGAGTTTAAATAAAATTTTTTATTCCAATTATCGGCATTGCGAATTGGTTTTATGAATAATTCATCTATTGGATAATGATTATAATATCTTTGTTTTATAGCGCCAAGAGGAAGACCATAATCATCACACCATTCTATGAGAGATTTTTTAATCCCATTGTATTCTATTACAATAGAATTACGACGGTTTATTGTTTGCTGTTTTGGTGTTGCCCATCTTAAATTACCAGGTTCATAATTACCATTATTATCTATTCTATCTAATGTCATATTAAGTGGTCTTGGTCCTAAATTTATTTGAATCCAATTGTAAAATTGGACAAATCCTATATTTGGACCTTTTTTTGTTATTTGAGGCAACCAACAAGAAAATACAGTTATCCCGCGGCCTCCATAATTTTTATATGTTTTTTCTTTTGGATTTGTACATCTTCTTATGATGTGCGTCCAACTATTATAATAGTATTTAGTTTCCTTGTTAACACGAAGCATTATGTTTTTTTAAAGATAAAAGTTGCTCTAACGCGGTGATTAGTTGAGCGTGTTAATAAAATTTCTCCAATACGAGTCCAATCTTGTTTTGAATATTGAACTAATCTTTCATCTAAGAGACAAAGATGACAATCGTTTGAAGCCACCTTGGCACATTCCCTCATGACCTTGGTCTTATTTGGCAATTTATATCCGTACTTTTTAGCATCCTCGTGCTGGTACGGAGGGTCTAGAATAATCAAATCAAATGGGCCGCCTACGTGCTGCGATAACTCCTCTGCATTACAAACAATATCGGGCTTTACTGCCGGGTTAATATCCACTCGGGTATATGGGCCGGGTAGCAATGAGCCAGAAAAAACATGCAGGATTGATTTCTTGTCACCCCAAAGAGTCATTAGGCGGGCGAGATAACCGCGCGGGAATTCACCATAGTAGCCCGTACCCCTATAGCACGCACCTATGTTCCATGTGCCAACTATCCACCCCTTGGAGTAAAAAATTTCGGGGTACTTTGGATATGCGGCATTATACGCCGCCACGCGGTCTTGTAAATTCATCGAAGATGTTTCACCCTATGTTCACTTTCCCAAGTTAGAGAATTCGCCGTACGCGGCCAATCGACACACCAAGACGGCCGTTCCTCGCCACACCCTAGGCAAATTAAAGAGCGGCGCCTAGAGGTATTTAGGCCGTACTTAAACATCCTAGTGGCGCGACTATGCGGGTTTTTAGCACGATATTTCTTAACAATTTCTTCTTCAGTCATAAATTTCCCATTAATTAATTCAAACAATGTCCGTGGTAACCGCAGTATTGACATGGGGCATCGGCCGGCTCGCACACTACATTGGGATGATATGCGCCCGCAAAATTAAGTTCGCCGCCGCCATCAAATTTAATTACTAAACGCTCATAACCATTATTCCAGGAATAAGAAAGAGTGAAACTTTCTTCCAAAGTAGCACATGCGTCTTCTCCCAAAATATCCTTTATACGCATCCAATGAGGAGGAGCATATTGTGAATGTCGAGTGGTCATAATCAACCCTTAAGTATTAGTAGGGGAAATCAATTTAAAATTGAGGAGTTTTATCTTAACCATCGTAGAATTACTTCTCCGGTCAGTGTTAAATAACGCCGCTCCTCGCGGCGACCACTCCGTGGTTAGGGGCTTTGTTTCTGGTCACTACTCCAGTTTGCGATGCGCCACACCGTTAGTTTGTCAGTGAAACAAACATCTAAATAATTTCTAAGGCGCCTTCCTCTAACATTACATCAATGGAATGATTTGCGAGGGTAGTAGTGTGACTATTGCCATTTTTATCCCAATATAGAATGTTGGCGCCGTCAAAACTCAACGAGCCAGTGTTAACAATGTAACTTTCTGTGTCATTTATGGTTAAAATGGTTAGTAAAATGGGCTTAACAATTCTATACTGGCGATTTATTTCAATCATAAGTGTATCTATGGTAATCCACTAAATGCATCTAGCAATTGAGAATACAAGTCATTTATTTTATTACTAACACGAAGTGGGTTTATAGTATGTTTTTTATAACACACTGATAGTCTATAATCATCTGCATCAAACTCACCTAGCGCCGCTGTAATAAGCGCAAGTTCATCTAAACTTTCTAGAGTTAAGGTTATTGGAGGAAAAATCATTTTTTGTTGCGAAATTTTCATCTTGCACCATTTAGATTTTTCAATAGGATTATTTTTTTAATGGCCTGTTTAGATATATCAGTTAGATTGTCGTCGATACCCCATGAGCTTTTCCCGCAAGGGTCATAATGATAGTCGCTTTGCTCCAAAGCAATTATTATGCCAAGTTTCTCTACACTATTACATTCTTGAATATATTTTCTAATATCTATTGTCCAGTCCATTATGTATTCTCGTTCAAAAACCGACCATAATTATCACACGTTAAGGCATATACCTTACAAGGTCCGTTATATGAATTAACGGCCGTTGGTCCATCATCTCCAACTGTCATATCATAAAGCCATTTAACTTGTTCTTTCGGTAATAGAAAAAATGTTTCTGTTTCCCACAGGAAATTATCTTCATTAACCTGTCGCATCCATGGGGCGGCCTTCAACAATTCTTCAAGTTCGTATTCGTATTTGTCTATGTCTAGTTGACACCATGAAAAATAAATACCATATGAGTTTGTGGCTTCACACAGTAAGGCCATAGCATCTGGTAATTTACTGATGGGCTTCAAGTGATTAAAATTTGATAATTGTAAGCCCGACCCCATAGGACACCTTTTCATTTTTCACATGCCACCCAACCCATCCGCCAGCGCTTATTTCAAAGATGGAAGTAAATAATTTTCCTACGTAAACGTACCCTAGATTATTACCAACACCAAAATCACACTTAATAGTTCCCACGTAGGGTATATGTGTATCCACTTCCACCAATTCAATTGAGAGAGAAGGCGAAATAGTTCGTGCTCTAATGTCGCCAAGCATTCCTGCTGAAATGTCGGGGAGGCGATACGTCCATTCAATGGCCTGCTTATGCGGGACCCAGCGGCCAGCCGCATCAAAGGTGCCACCCAACGGGCCATTAAAATCCTCCGGTGTTATTTCGCCTGGCTTAGTATTTTTCTGAACAACTGTTCTTTCCTTTTCTCTTAGCCACGATGGTTTAATAATCCCGCAAGCTGGTAGAGTTATTAATACTAAGGCTATGAGAAAATATTGGAGGGGACGAAGCATGTTGGTAACATTGTAATCAACAAAACGTTAACCTACAAATTCTTCTATACCATCAAACGATATAGGATGCTCAGTCTCATAACGCTCAGATTCCTTAAGAAACTCTTCTGAAATTCTAAAGGACTGGCGTGCTAATGTCTCCGGTGTCATTTCAACGCCACCTTGAAGCATAGCAGTCGCAAACGCTACGGCCAATTGGCTGCGGGCCTGACGCGCCACAAGAGCCGCCTTAGCATCGTTGATTTTTTTCATTTGCTCGCGCGTCGGCTGACGTTGAAGGCCAGCGCCGATAGGAAGGGCTAGTTCTGGATTAACTTGTTGATACCTATTCATAAAATCTCCTAGGAATTTTGTGTGTTAGTAAAGGAAAAAGAAAGCGACGGCGCAACCCATTGTGGCGCCTATACTTAAAAGGGCGGCATTTATTAGCCAGGTGGGCATACGCTTATATTTAATTTCTTCTCCGTTAAGGCGTGCTAGTTTTAATTCCACGCGACGTTTAGCCCCTCGTCGCTTGAGTCTTTCACAAGCATCTAAATATTCCTCAGCAACGTCAAGTTGATTATTTTTTGGGGTTAATTTTTCTTCTAGAAGTGTTACACGCCCAACTAATTCTTCTAAAGAAGACAAACTAGGCCATACATGAGACTTGCCATTAGACTTATCCATCTAACACTCCTTTAAATTCGCGTATTATCGCCACTAGAGAATCGAGGTTAACCTCGCGCTTTTGTTCATTCCAAGCCGCCAATACATTAAATAGGCGCCAAAGCATCTTTCCAATATCCACTAGGGTATTTTGCCCAACCCCATCATCTCTTAGAAGAATCAAGGAGCGATTTGTAACGTAACTTATATGATTAAATAAATCGTTGTCTAGAGTGGTATTCAAATCTAGATGTTGGGCGGCTAACAATTGAATGCCTTGGGTGAGTCTTACTACATCTATAAATGAAAGCGCGCGGTTTAAACTAAAGGGCTCTTAACGCCTGGCTCGTGTCCATTACCTTCTAGATATGATTCAATACGTGCCGTTATAAGCTCCTCGGCAACCCCAGTTAGACCACTTTGTTCCAATTCGTCCATTACAACCCTGACGGCCTTCAGTCTCTTGTCATCTGAGGGCATAGATGAACCTTTTTCATTGAGATATTTACGCGCCGAAACTTCGGCATACTGTACACCCTTCTCCACATAATCATCAATCATTCTGTCTATTTTCTGAGAGCGGTCCACGCCCCATTTAGTTAGAAGATGTTTAGTGGCGGCCGTTGCTAGAATTGTAAGGATACTGAAGATAACGGGGAGAAGATATGAAAGTACTGTAAGGAACATATCCATATTAGCCTACCTTTACGGGCCGCCCCGGGCGGAACTTGCGTCCCTTTTCCATTAGGAGTTTTTGATTACTAAACACTTCTAGAAAGAGCACTTCGGGATTATGAACAGTGTCACCATAGAACACTCTATAGGCAAAGGACCCGTCTGGCATATCAATCTTGCCAATGCGAGCATCGTAATCGGCCGCATAATGCATTAATTCCTTCTTCCAGTCTAGTTGAAGCGCCGCAAATGGCTCGTCGGCCTTATCCCATCGGGTTTTATCAAATGGGTCCCACTGGAGGCCCGGCGGAATACGAACTTCCTTAATGTACCTTTCCTCGTTACCCTTCTTATCCTTATGGGTAACTTCCATGATGGCCCAAAGCGGGCCGCGCTTTTTCGTATTTATTCCGCGGGTATTTGGATTGTGCTTGCGTTGATTGGCCCCTTTTAGACTAGGGTCCTTCTTATTAACCTTGCCGCCCATTACTCAACTCCAAGTCTTATAGAAAGACGTTCTTTCAACTTTGCCTTTGCCTTAGAAGCGATTTGATTTATGTTTTGTTTTGTACAACCTTGGGTGCGTGCAATTTCTGCAAATGTTTGGCCGCCCATAAAGTGAGCCCGCAATATATCTCTTTCGCGCGCACTTAATTTATCCAACTCGTCATTAACAACATCTATAGTTTCGCGCCGCTCAACATCCTCTTCTATTAGAGGAGTGCCACTAGGGATGGTTTCACTGAGAGTAAGCCACTCGGAATCATTATCAAAACACACAGCATCAACGCGCTGTGGTGTACAAAATCCATCTATATTAGATATGGCGGGCACAGACTCATTATCCATTTTCCATTGGCGCACTTGTTCGCCACGCGGTATGTTTATGACATGTTTATTATTAGCAACAAAATCCCTTACACCCCTATGGATTGCCGTATACATATATGTAGTAGGCTTAACTTCTTTAGTGGGGTCAAATTTTTCCATTGCATGGAGAGCATGAACAGCCGCCTCTTGTTTTAAATCCTCAGTGTCAAAACGCGAACTATGAGTGAGGAATTTTCTTGCAGCCTTGTGAATATACCCCTCGTTGTCTTTAAACCACTGGGAGTCTAAGGTTGGTTTTTGTGCAGTTTCTTTTAACATATACATCTCATACTAGACTAAAGTCTTCTTGCCCTTTTCAGTAATTATACGACCGGCGGCCCGGCGCGCAATAAAACCCTTTTTAAGTAAATAGGGTTCCATCACGTCCTTAATTTCCCTTTTAGTAATATCTAAGACGGCCTCTAATGTATCCAACCCAATGAAGCTATTGTAAGAGGCCATATAGCGAAGCATCTTGCGCTCTGTGCGCGTTAGGCCGAACTTATCAACTCCTAGAATATCAAAGGATTGGGTTACTAGCTCCGCGGTTATCTTATCCACCCCCTCCCTTTTCATTTGGCGCACTATGGCGTCGCAAAATTTAACAACTTGGCGACCTGAGCGAGCCCTATTGGCAATTTCTACAATACCCGCGGGCTCAACGTTAGAGGAGGTTAATTTCCATTGGCGCTTTAGATATTTTGCGGCCATTTCTAAGTAATCATCTGTGGAATATTCCAAGAACTCGATTTGTTCCAGCCGCGACATTAATGCTTTGCGAAGCGCGCCGGCATGTGTTGTGCTAAAAATAAAAGAGATGTTTTCTGGGAGGGAATCTTGAAGAACCTGGTCTTTGGTGCCTGTATGTAACACCCTTGGATGTTCTAGCGCACTCAATAAATTATCCTGAATGCGACGCGGTAATTGATGGCATTCATCTAGATGAATTATTGCGCCTGTCCCATTAAAATCTCCCGAGACGATGAAGGAGCGGAATTGGAATGGGTCGCGTACTACCGTTGCATTAATTTCAATAAAAGTTCGTCCTAGTTGTCCAGCGAGAATTCTCGCACAATAGTTTTTGCCGTGACCAGGAGGGCCCAAAAAGGCCATGTCTGGTATGCGCACATAAGAATTGCCATAGGCTTCGTGTGTAAGGAGTTTTAGTTTACCCAAAGCACCTTTATTACCAACGAAATCATCAAATAATAATGTGTTACTTTGTGTCGTCATGCTCATCTAGCCAATCCTCTAGTTCATCTAATTCTTCTAAATCATAATTAGCCAGATTAATTTTTACCCGCGGCCTTCTATTTGAGATTTTAGGTCGGGCGCCCCACTCGTCAAGGTCGTCACTTTTATTTTTCTTGCCCCTCCTACGATTGTAGCGCGCGGTCCTGGCGGCCCGCTCGTCCTCATCCTCTTCCTCGTCTATCATGGAGTTTCTTGGAGAAGAACGTAATTTGCTGCTACAAATAGTGGAATAGAGAAGAATAGGGCGGCCCATACACCAGAATAAATTAAACAGGCGGCGACGGCCAAATTACCCATTTGGACTAGAATTGTCGTAACAACCTTAGCCCATGAAATTTCCCACGAGGAAGCTCTTTGCTCACGCGTTAACCATCGCTGTAATGCGTCGTCCCACGTAGAATGCTTGTGAAGATGTTTATGTACGGCGGCGCGGGCCTTATATTCGTACAGCCTATCTTCGTGCTCATCTAACAAGCGCTCTATTTCCTTATCGTGCTTTTTCATTATCCTTCTCTGTGGAAATTTTATGCAAAATATATAAAAGGAGTGATAGTGAGACTATATTAATATTCATCGGAGAACTGCAAGCGCATGGCGGCGTCAAAACCCATTTGGAAATAGAGAGCGTCATTTCTACAGAGAAATTTGTAGACTATGCCGTCCATATAAATTTGGAGAGGAAATGCCTGATGGGCCGCGAGCCAATCGCAAAACTCCATTGAATCCAAACATTCCACGCGGCGGCCGTCTAGCCAATTGGAAAAATCCTTTGCAAGA